>Ga0208449_1000121_pt1 | contig 73332 bp, 65 predicted proteins | sample MalvireepMed_s17_FD_184247 | JGI IMG/M metagenome (GOLD analysis project Ga0208449, IMG submission 184247) | Marine viral communities from the Global Malaspina Expedition - Malaspina viral metaG DeepMed_s17 (SPAdes) (version 2) | ecosystem: Environmental > Aquatic > Marine > Oceanic | place...
TTTCTGGGATGTAAGCACCACCAAAATCTCCATAATATCCTTTTTCATTTACGTTGTAGTTCATAATTCTATATTGATATTTCCGCCCTTCGGCTATCGCTCTGGATAAACTACGACGGAAATCTTTATCTATTTAAATCTCTTACGAGTGACTTTAACAGGTTTATATTTTTCAATCCCGGTTCGTCTTCAAATTTACTGTTGACATCGATACCGAAGAGTGGAAGTTTTGTTTTTTTAAGTTCGTTTACCGCTGCGATTTCGTCTAATCCTATACCGCCACTTAACATAAAAGGCTTTTGCGAAGGATAATCTTGAAGCACGCTCCAGTCAAAAGTATAGCCGTTGCCGCCTTTTTCTTTGCCTTTGGTATCAAATAAAAATTTATCGACCACCGCTTCATAAGCTTCCAAAACCGAAAAGTCAAAGTGGTCTTTTATGCTGAATACTTTCCAGAGCTCAACTTTTGAATCTGTTTGAAGCGTCTTACAATATTCCGGAGTTTCGCTGCCGTGCAGCTGAATCACATCCAACTGAAATTGCTTGATTTTATCGAGGACAAATGCGATGCTTGCATCTACAAAAACACCAACTTTCTTAATTTCTTCCGGAAGGCTTTCAATAGCTGCTTTATCATAATTCCGTTTACTTCTTTCAAAGAAAATAAAACCCAAATAATCCGGCTCAAGTTGCGCAACTTCAGCAGTATTATGCTTCATACCACAAACCTTAAGGCTTAGCCTATTATTTTTTCTATGATGGATTTTTTTTACCATAAGCATTATTACTTCCTATTCTGTTCTGTTCATTTCTTTTGCTCGTCCAAAAGAAACGAACCAAAGAAAAGGACGCCTTTTGTTAGGAATTTTCAATAACCTTAACCGGTTATGGAAACCATTTTATAAAATGGGCGCTGCGCTGTCTTTCCCATTTTATAAAGCCTATTCTGGAACAAAAGGAGGCTTCGCATTTGTACTATTTAGTTTATATACTATTGAGTAAGCTGTTTGGTGAACTCGGTTGCGCTGGCGCCCGGATCGTCGGTTTTCATAAAGTTCTCGCCAATGAGGAATCCTTTATAACCATACGGCTGTAAGGCTTTGATCGCTTCGATCGAACTGATTCCGCTTTCTGAAACTTTTACGAAATCATCCGGGATTTCAGCAGAAAGACTTTTGCTGGTTTCGAGACTGACTTCAAAAGTTTTTAGGTTGCGATTGTTTACGCCCAACATATCTAAAGACGGCATAACCGACTTTTGCAATTCTTCTAAATTATGGACTTCGAGAAGCACATCAAGACCAAGCGATTTTGCAAATTCCGAAAGGCTTTTGATCTCTTCCCGCGTGAGCACTGCTGCAATGAGCAAGATCACATCGGCACCATAAGCTTTCGCTTCCAGAATTTGATAGGTGTCGATCACAAATTCTTTCCGCAACAGCGGTAATTGAGCCGCTGCACGGGCGAGCAACAAATCGTCTAGCGAGCCGCCAAAATATTTACCATCGGTAAGTACGCTCATTCCGCAAACTCCGGCTTGCTCGTAACCACGGGCTACATCTTGCACGTTGAGGTTGTTATTTATAGTTGCTTTACTCGGAGAACGGCGTTTGTGCTCTGCGATAATTCCTGAGGCGCTTGTACTCAAGGCTTGTGCAAGCGAAGGTGATCTACGTTCAAAAAGCACCGACTGCTCCAATTGCTTCACCGGAATTAGCTGTTTGCGTAAGGCTACTTCTTTATATTTATCAGCGATTATTTTGTCTAAAATATTCATCTTATTTGCTGCTTAGGGCTATGAGTTTATTTAAGCGCTCGAGTCCTTTTCCACTTAGAAGTGATTCTTTGGCAAGTTCAAAACCTGCTTTAGGCTCAAGGTTTTTAACGGTGGCAATGGCCATTCCTGCATTGGCACAAACCACATTGTTTTGCGCTTCGGTCCCTTTACCGCTGATCACTTTTTTAAAGATCGCAGCAGAAGATTCGATCGTGTCCCCACCATAAATGTCTTCCTGCTTGATGGTGTGTACCCCAAAATCTTCAGCCGTTAACATACGCTCGCTGGTGTTGCGAATGGCTTTGGTATTTCCGGTAAGGGAAATCTCGTCATAGCCATCGATACTGTGTAAAATGGTAAAATTCTTTTTAGTATCTTGATACAGATACCCGTATAAACGAGCCAGTTCCAGATTGAAAACACCCACGAGTTGATTCTCTGGAAACGCCGGATTTACCATAGGTCCCAGCATATTGAAAAAGGTTTTAACCCCGAGTTCGCGGCGAATAGGCCCCACATTTTTCATCGCAGGATGAAAGAGCGGCGCGTGCAGCATACAAATACCCGCCTCATCCAGACAGCGCTTTAAAAAGTCGGCATCGTTGGTGAATTTTATTCCGAAGCTTTCCATAACGTTGCTGCTTCCGCTTACGGAAGAAACTCCGTAGTTTCCGTGCTTGGTCACGTTGATTCCTGCGCCTGCAGCTACAAAAGAAGAAAGCGTAGAAATGTTGAACGTGTTTTTGCCGTCACCACCGGTTCCGCATAGATCGATCGCGTTATAGCCTTCAAAAGGAACGGCGATACAGAGATCTAAAAGAGCGTCTCTAAAGCCGGCAAGTTCTTCAACCGTAATGCTACGCATCATATACACGGTGATAAAAGCCGCGATCTGGCTGGTGTTGTATTTTCCTTCAGAAATGTTGACTAAAACCTCCCGCGCCTCTTCTTTATTGAGTTGCTCGTGGTTTATAAGTCTGTTTAATATTGTTTTCATTATTCGCTATAAGTACTCCGTAGGGGAGCATTATTATTTATTTGAGATTTCCGTCTTCACGGAAATGGACTACTTCTGTTATTTTATAAGATTTCCGTCTTCACGGAAGCAGTTTTAGTTGGGTTCATGAGATTTCCGTCTTCACGGAAATAGAAAAAAATTAAGTATTTACCCAATTTTTGATCATTGTTTTGCCTTCCGGAGTGAGTACCGATTCAGGGTGAAATTGTACGCCCCGCACGTCATATTCTTTATGACGTAAAGACATGATTTGCCCATTCACATCTACCGAAGTGATTTCTAAAGCTTCCGGGAAATTTTCCGGTGCCACGACCCAGGAGTGGTATCTTCCGATCTCAAATTCTGTTGGGATGTCTTTAAAAAGCGGTTCGTCTGCAACCAACTGTTTGGCTGAAGTGGCAACACCGTGAAAAACCTGATCCAGGTTGATAAGCGTACCACCAAAAACTTCGCCGATGGCTTGCTGACCTAGGCACACGCCAAACATACTTTTAGTAGGGGCGTAGGTCTTGATAATTTCTAAAAGCAAACCGGCTTCTTCCGGAATTCCCGGACCCGGTGAAAGCAAGATCTTATCAAAAGCAGCAACCTCTTCTAGACGGAGTTGGTCGTTGCGTTTAACGGTGACTTCGCAGTCTAGATCTTCAAGATAATGTACAAGGTTATACACAAAACTGTCGTAATTGTCTATGACTAAAACCTGTTTTTTCATGTTATAGTTCTTCAGCAAGTTTAAGGGCTTTAGTAAGCGCGCCTAATTTGTTATATACTTCTTCTAATTCTTTTTCAGGAACACTATCGCTTACGATTCCGGCTCCTGCCTGATAATGTAATTGATGGTTCTTACTCAAAAACGAACGGATGATGATCGCGTGATTGAAGTTTCCGTTGAAATCCATAAAACCGATCGCACCACCGTAAAAATCCCGGTTTATGGGTTCGTATTTTTCCAGCAACTTCATCGCATTGTGCTTGGGTGCACCGCTTAAAGTTCCGGCAGGAAAGGTATCCGCTACGACGCGCATCGTAGAGGTATCAGGATGTTTGGTTCCTGTGACTTTACTCACCAAATGGATCACGTGCGAAAAGTATTGTACTTCGCGATAGGTCTCTACTTTTACATTGCTTCCGTTGCGGCTTAAGTCGTTGCGGGCCAAATCTACCAGCATCACATGCTCGCTGTTTTCCTTAGCATCTTCAGAAAGTTTCTTGGCTAAAACGGCATCTTTCTCATCATTTCCGGTACGTTTGAAGGTCCCGGCGATGGGGTGAATTTCAGCTTTACCCTCTTTAACGATAAGTTGGGCTTCGGGAGAACTTCCGAAGATCTTAAAGTTTCCGTAGTCAAAAAAGAATAAATACGGCGAAGGGTTTACACTGCGTAAACTGCGATACACATTGAATTCATCACCGCTGAAATTTTGAGAAAAGCGCTTAGAAGGTACGATCTGAAATACATCACCGCGTTGGCAATGTTTTTTACATGTTTTAACCAAATCCATAAAGGCTTCATCAGACATTTGCGATTGCTGTGCGCCTTCTAATTTGAAATGGTACTCTGCAAAACTTTTTACCGTAAGCAACTGCGCGATCTCACTCAGGTTATTTTCTTCATTATAGGTATGCGAAAAAATATAGGCCTCATTATTAAAATGATTGATCGCAATGATGTTTTGATACACCGCATAATACAGATCGGGAACCTCCAGCGCGCCGTCTTTTTTGGTGATCTCAATATCCTCAAAATAGCGCACGGCATCGTAACTCATATAGCCGAACAGTCCGTTTTGAATGAACTTTTTGTCGTTGTCTTCGGTCTCAAACTTTTTAGCAAAAGCTTCGATGATTCCGACTACATCGGTAGTGGATTCTATGCTCGTTGTTGTGATCTTTCCGTCAGGGAAATTTTCCGTAATAATTTCATCCTTTACGGTGATCGAAGCGATAGGTTTACAACAGATGTAGCTGAAAGTATTGTCGTTAGCCCGGTAGTCGCTACTCTCGAGAAGCAGACTGTTGGGGAAGCGATCCCGCAGACGAAGGTATACCGAAACCGGAGTGATGGTATCGGCAAGAATCTTCTTGCTGTGCGTTTTTAAGGTGTATTTCATTTTTTGGTTGTTAGGCGAAACAAAAAAGGCCTGTCGTGAGACAGGCCTTTCAGTTATTTAAATTTTAAATACAAGGTTGTTTCACGACATTACTGTTGCGAGATCCACCACCAAGTATTTACTGTTTTGTTTTTCATAATTTGAGCATCAAAGATAAAAATTGATGCTTAAGCGACAAACAAAATTTAAAATTACTTTTAAAAAATATTAGATAGACAAGTTGATGTCTAGTGTGAACTCGTCATAGATGGTTTTATCCCGTGGGTAATTGTATTTCCGTTTTTGGGTAATGTGAATTGTTTAGTTGTGTATTTATGTGGTTGTTGAATCTTCTAAGGTCGATAGGAGAAATCTTATTTCTAATAGTGTTTGTTCATTTTCTTTGCTTGTCCAAAGAAAACGAACCAAAAGAAAAGACCCTTTTTCTTAGGTATTTTTCGCCTCAGGGCGAAAACCGCAAGAAGGCTCCTAAATTTTTTCCAAGGCTTCAAAAATTTTTAATGAAGCCTTCTAGCTATACTGAAGAAAAAGACGTTAAAAACTTTCGGATGTGATTATTTGTTCTAATAAAGTATGTGGAACCATTTTGAAATACTACAAAAAAAGCTGTCTTTTTAAAAAGACAGCTTTCTAAATACTTATGATAGACGATCAATTAGATAGATAAGTTGATGTCTAGTGTGAAGTCATCGTAGATGGTTTTATCTCCTAAGTTGTCAAAGAAGCTACCAGATCCGTAACGCACGTTGTATTTACTACGGTCGATGGTTAGGGTAGTAGTAAAATTATCACCTGCTTGTTGCAAGTCAAAAGAGATAGGTTCAGTAGTTTCTTTAATGGTAAGGTCACCGGTTACGGTATACGAATTTCCGTCTTTAACCGCATTGGTGATGACCAATTTGGCAGTTGGATGATTTTCTACACCAAAGAAATCGTCACTTTTAAGGTGTCCTTCCAGTTGACCTTTGCTGTCTCCTTCTAAGTCTGTACACGCGATACTGTTCATGTCGATTACAAATTCACCTCCGGTGATGTTTCCGTTTTCCATTTCAAAAAAACCGTCTTTAAGATCGATAGTTCCTGAATGTTTACCGGTTACTTTTTTACCTATCCAAGTGATTGAACTGCTTTTTACGCTTACTTTTTCCATGATTGTTTTTGTTGTAAATGATGCAGCGGCAACGCCTACTGCTAAAATTAATACTGATTTAATAGTTGTTTTCATTGTTGTATAGATTAAAATTGTATGTACAAATGTTTAGTTAAAAATTTTTTTAGATGATCTCAAAAAGTTCTTCCTGAGGGCGTCTTACTTTTGGAGCATGCTGGGTTTCATCTTCAGCGCTTCGGTATCCTACTGCAGCGACAACTACGGCGTGCAAGTTTTGTTCTGTAAGACCTAAGATTTCGTCAAAAGCAGCAGCCTCAAAACCTTCCATAGGGCAGGCATCTATTTTATGAGCAGCAGCAGCGCTTAGTAAATTGCCCAGAGCTATATAAGCTTGACGGCTCGTCCATCCCGCTTTGGCTTCCTGAGGTAGGTTGAGGAGTGCATTTTTCATCAAATTTGCATAGCCTTCCAGCGTTCCTGTTTCAAGTTCTTTGATGCGTTCTGAAAGCTCGATATAAGAGTCTACGAGTTCTGCGTCAAAGTCGGTTTGATGTGCAAATACAAATACGGCGGTAGCATCGCTAAATTGAGACTGATTGTACCCTGCAGCTTTCAACTTTTCTTTTACGGCTTGATCTTTTACAACTAAAATCTTATAGGGTTGTAAACCATAGGAAGAAGCAGAAAGTTGCACTGCATCTATAAGCTTTTGTAAATCTTCATCGGATACTTTTTTGGAAGCATCAAATTGTTTAACGGCGTAGCGCCAGTTTAAATCATCGATATAATTACTCATCGGTTCTAAGTTTATCTAATAGGTTATTAAGTGTTACTAATTCGTCGTCATTGAGGCTTGAAGTGTTGTTGGCATTTGCAGCCGAGGTGAGGGGGTCCAGTTCTTTTAAAAGTTTCAATCCGTTAGCAGTTATTTCTATTTCGACTTTTCTACGATTATCGGGACAAATACGTCGGCTTACCAATTCCTTCTTGATCAATTTATCTACCAGGCGTGTTGTATTACTGCTGCGATCTACCATGCGCTCCTGAATGCATGCAAGACTTGCAGGTTTGCCTTTTTGACCGCGCAAAATGCGTAAGACATTAAATTGTGGGGTACTCAGATCATATTCTTTGAGAAGCGCTGCAAATTTTTCTTCCAGTATTCTGGAAGTGTATTGTATATTGATCAGGGTTTTTGATGATAAATCCAACCCATTTCCTATTTTTAGTGCTTCTTCAATCTTCATCTTGTATCTACAATATTTGTATATACAAATGTATGATTAATTTGGGTTCGATGTGGATGTGATGTGATTTTTAACGTATTCTTAAGGTTTTTTAACGGAAATTCCCTCATTACAACGCTGTAGGTGTTATACAAATCCTAAAATCTGTTATCAAAATGTTGTAATCCTTAAATTTACCCAGTCTTGCTTGGAGTAGTTCTCTTGACGTTTAAGAGGAAGAAACTTGCGAGTGCTGGTGATTAAATTGAAAATCGAGTAGCGATTGTTTAGAAAATTAGGTGTATTGTGTTGCGTTGTGCTACTGGCAGGCTGTGCCTCCAAAGTTGCGTCTACCCGAACCCCAAAACCGCTAAAAATGCTGTCGGTTGAGGGATATCATTTGCCGATATATGATTTTGAGGCCTTTAAGCCAGTGCTGGATTTTCCAAAAGCAGGTAGGGTAAAGGTGATCAACTTTTGGGCGACCTGGTGTGCGCCTTGTGTTAAAGAATTGCCGGCTTTTGAAAAACTTTACGCAGCATATCATAAAAAGGGAGTAGAAGTGATGCTGGTGAGCTTGGATTTTCCGGATCAAATTGAGGAACGGCTTATTCCCTACATAAAAGAAAAAAAGCTTCGGTCAAAAGTCTTGTATCTGGATGATGCGCACGGGAACACGTGGATCCCTCAGGTATCTGAAGATTGGAGTGGCGCCATACCGGCAAGCCTTATCATAACGAATGAAGAATATATGTTTTACGAGCAAAGCTTTTCCTACCGGGAGCTCGAGAACGAATTATTGAGTTTACAACCTAACTTAAAAGAATAACATGAAGTCCTTAAAAGTATTAATAGCACTTACGCTTGTTATGGTCGTTTCTGCGATAGCAATTGCCAGTTTAGGTAGTTTTAAATCGGGGTATGAAATAGGTGATGCTGTTGGGGATTTTCGGTTGAAAAATGTAGACGGTAGTATGGTTTCCTTGTCTGATTTTGAAGAGGCTAAGGGTTTTATTGTAGTTTTCACCTGTAATACCTGTCCGTTTGCTATTGCCAATCAGCAGCGTATACAAGCCTTGGATACACACTTCAAACCGAAAGGCTACCCGGTGATTGCGATCAATCCGAATAATCCTGAAGTACAAGCGGGAGAATCCTTCACGGAAATGCAGGATTTGGCAGCATCGAAACACTTTACCTATCCGTATCTCTATGACGCCAATCATGAGATCTATGCATCATATGGTGCGACCAAAACACCGCATGTTTACGTGCTCCAGAAAACAGAAGGTGCTCTAGAGGTGAAATATATAGGAGCTATAGATGATAGCGTTCGCGATGCTTCAACCGTGACCACCTCCTTTGTGGCTCAAGCGGTCGAGGCGCTTTTAAATAATAAAGAGGTGAATCCTGAAACCACCAAAGCCATAGGTTGTTCTATTAAGGCCTGATCGCGTTGGAGAAGCGCCGGCAATGCTTTAATTTTGAGGCTTAATCTTAAAAAATACATCATGAAAAATATAACTCAGGAAGAATGGGAAGCACAGATCGCAAAAGACGATAAGGCATTCATCCTAGATGTGCGCACCCAAAATGAGGTGGATGAAGGCATTATTCCGAATTCGCATCATATTGACATTTATGAAGGGCAGGGCTTTATTGATAAAGTCAACGAACTTGATAAGTCTAAAAATTATTACATCTATTGCCGTTCTGGAAACCGAAGCGGGCAAGCAGCACAGCTGATGGATCAGTTAGGTTTTGAGACCACCTACAACCTGTTAGGTGGTTATATGGAATGGGATGGGGAAACGACGTATCAGGAATAGGCTGTTTCTGATACTATCGAATAATCTTATAATGGTTTCACTGTCTTGTGAACAAAAAAATCCTCGAAACTACATTCGAGGATTTTTTTTATTTTAGGACTCAAGGCTGGTCTTTTTAGTGACTTCGCAAAAGATGACTATTCTACGTTTTTGCTTTAAAGGTTCTTTATTTCTGATTTCTTGTTTCAGCATTGCATTAGGGTTGAGGTCTTGTCTATCTGCGTTAACTTCCTAATGTGAGTTTGATAATTTTTACTTCTATTATGTTCTTTATTTTTCTTTACTCGCGTGATTTTTTTGGTTTACGGGAGTTCGTGAATCTCCTAGCGTCGATTTAGCTCGCGGAGTTTTTATTTTCACGGGAGCTCGTGAACCTCGTATCCTCGGTTTAGTTCGCGGGATTTCTATTTTAGAAGAGCTCGTGAACCTCCTGGCGTCGGTTTGGCTTTTCCAAAGACATCCTTCGACTATCGCTCAGAACAGGCTGCACAAAAGAAAAGACCCCTCGCTTAGAAATTTTTTGCTCGATAATCGAGATTAATTTTATTTAAACTGATCTTCAATCTTCTGTTTGGTGCTGTGGTATGTGATAATTCCTTTTAATGCCGCTTTACGGCCGAAAACCGCCTTGTCAGTTCCGCGTCGCTACTCGTGTTTTTCTAGGAGCAGTTTTTACTTGAAGTAAAGTATTTTATTCTAAAGCCAACGCGCCATCTGGCTCATTCGCTAAAAAGGTCTGCTAGACCTTTTCTTAACGCGCTGCCCTTGCGTCTATTCTAAACCGAGGGAGTTTTAGATAGGTTAAACCGTTCGGGTGTGAGTGTGTATTGGATTACTAATAAGAGCAACCATTTTTGTTAATTTAAAATATGTATTCTGCTTACTGAATACTGTAACTGCCAACTGAATAAATGACGGCCTACTTTTTACATCTGTAGTAAAACAAGCAAACGTCGCAGCGATGGGCAGTGGAGCCCTGCATCCGACGAGTGTAACGAGAGGAATGCATAAGCGCAGCGGTTTGCGATCCGCACGATAAGGAGTTTGCGTAGTTTTCAAGGATGTAAAAATAAGCCTTGATCTTCCTGCCTGCCGGTAGGCAGGTTGTTTCTTTTGCATCAAGGCAAAAGAAAGGAGTCAAAGAAAGAAGTAAAAATTTCGTTTCTACAGTTCGGATCCTGCAAATCTCAATAAATGGATTTGCAGAACTCCGTGTCTATTCTGAACCGAGGGAGTTTGTTTCGTTCGACCCTTCGGGATATGGATATTTAATGTTATAAACAGTAAACCGCGAACAGGCTACTGCTGACTATTGATCCGTATTTTGTATTTCTGATTTCCTATTTCATACTTGCGATAGAATTCCCAATCTTCATCGAGACAGACTGCGCGACAACATCGGTACTTACAGGTTTAGAACATCATGTTTTATTTCTGCATATTCCCTCAGTCCAGAATAACAAATCAGAAATAACGAATAGCAGAATAACAATAATAGCGCGCTGAAAACTGAACACTGCTACTGCTGGCTAAAAAAAGCTTCTTGACAGTGCTCAAACTTTAAGTAAAATTAATTCCAAAAATTTTAAAGACCTGAACTGCTTGGCGATAACGTTTTTCTTCTAGGTTAATGCTATTTTTCTTAATTTTTCTCTAAAATTAAATGTTGAAATATCCTTGTTTGCTTCGATGTTTTACTTATTTTCGCTTATCTAGAAGTTAGAAAATCCCCTAAAATTTTGTAACGTTTAAAGATACTATTTGCATGAATTGGTACGTGCTCTACGTTAAACCACAATCAGAAAAAAAAGTGGCTTCGGCACTTGAAAAAATAGGGGTAAAGGTCTTCTGTCCTACACTTGAGGAGGTGCGCGTTTGGAGCGATCGCAAGAAAAAAATTCAGGTACCTCTTTTTAAATCCTATGTTTTTGTTTGTTTACCCAACACAGAGCGCCAGCAGGTGTTTGCTGTGCCGGGAGTGGTGCGTTATCTTTTTTGGTTAGGAAAGCCGGCTGTCGTGCGTGATGAAGAGATCGCAGCGATCAAAGATTGGTTATCTGATGAGGCTGTGGCAGATGTGCAGGTGCGTACGTATACCCCGGGAACAGAAGTGAAAATTGCTGCCGGACATTTTAAAGGGCAAAAGGGGATTGTGCAAGAAGTTGGGCGTAAACGTCTTAAAATGGTAATTAAAAGCCTTGGGGTGATCGTGGAAGCGCGCCTGAAGGATTTAGTGAAATAATGGCGTTAGGCGCCTTGAAATATAGATCAAGCACCAATGTGGTTTTTGGTCAATTTTGTTAACCACCGGGTTATTCTCAAAACAAAACATGGGAGTGACGCGGCGGAGCCATGGCGCTTGGCAGGGTTTAGCGTTTAACTTGTAGCGATAGGGAGTAGATTCTCGACTGCACTTCGACAAGCTCAGTGTGACACGCTCTATCTGACACGGGTTGTCACTTCGAGCACAGTGGAGAACTCATAAATAAAAATCAAAGCGATTTATATAGTGTATAGTATTAAAATATATCAAGTTGTTTGGGTGTTGCTGCTTATACTGGGTTCTGCTTCCGTGCAGGGACAAGCCCAGCAGGAGAAGGCGCAAGAAGGATTTAATTTAGCGCTTACTGGGCGCGGACTTGCGGCTACCGGGAATGAAAATCCGTTTTGGATGTATAGTAATCAATACGGTAGGTTAGATGCACAAACCGGAATCCTGGCCTTAGCACAAGCATCTTTTGTTACTGAATTTAACGAAAACAACCGACTGGAAATCGGTGGTGGATTGTTGGCAAATGATGGCATATATGACGGTGTCAAAGCCGATGAACTGTACGCAACCTATACTTGGGACTGGTTAGAGATCAATGCCGGATTGAAACACCGGGATCGTAAGTTGCGTGGGATTTCCAGTGTAGACGGGGATATTATGTGGAGTAACAATGCAAGAGCCATACCGGGAGTCTACATACAGATGCTAAAGCCGTTAAAGATCTTTAAATGGTTTGAAGCTTCTGCTACTTTTGGACATTATTATTTGGAAGAAGACCGCTACGTGTCTAACGCACAGGTGCATCATAAAAGTTTAGAATTGGCTTTAGTGTTTTCTCCGGGAGATCGCTTAAGTGGAAGTATGAAACATTATGTGCAATTTGGAGGTACTTCTCCGCGATTCGGGAAGCAGCCTACCGATTTTAAAAATTTGATCAATATCTTTTTTGGTCAGGGGGCTTCAGAAGGTTCCGGTGCTTTTGGAGGAGATCAGGTGAATAGTTTGGGGAATGGTTTAGGATCCTACGAACTGGCCTATGAGATGACACGTACTGATTTTTATTTGAGACTGTATCATCAAAGTATTTTTGAAGACACCTCAGGCATCGAACTCAGTAACTTTCCTGATGGGGTCTGGGGTGCTTATTTAGAACCTGAAGGGATTTCCTGGTTAGATGCCTTAGTATTAGAGTATGTGCAAACCGTTTCACAGAGCGGGCGTTTTGGAGAATCTGGTAATGGGGGGTATTTAAGTGGAGGAGATAGTTATTTTTGGAATGGGGTTTATCAAACCGGATGGAGTTATCAGGATCGCATCATTGGATTACCTTTCATTATCCCAGGCGGTTATGGGCAACGCAATGTAAATGACCGCAGTTATGTAGTGCATTTTGGGGCTACTGGAAGTATTGGTAAGTTGCAGTACCGCGGGAAGCTGAGTTATGTGACCAATTTGGGGACTTACGGCAATCCCTACACACCCAGAGAGCACGCATGGTATACCTATGCTGAACTTGGGTATCCTACGGCTTTCGGTATTTTTACCGGGTTCCTGGGTGTAGATTTTAGTGACCGAACTCAGAATACTTTGGGAGTGGGCTTGGGGTATGAGTATCGGTTTAAGTTGTGAAGATTCCCTTTTTCAAGGGAATGAGAAACTAATATAATCGAGGTTTTCGTCTTCACGGAAACAGACAAATAAAGTTTAAAATTACCAGATTCCTTTCTTTAAGGGAATGAAATAAATATCTTTTATGAAAGTAAAAAACATCTGTTGTATTGGTGCGGGCTATGTGGGAGGACCTACGATGGCGATCATTGCACAAAAGTCACCGGAGATCAACGTGACGGTGGTCGATATTAATGAAAAACGCATTGCGGCCTGGAACGATCCTGACGTCGAAAAGATCCCGATCTATGAGCCGGGCTTGTCTGAAGTAGTGGCAGAAGCACGGGGTCGCAACTTGTTCTTCTCAACAGATGTAGACAAAGCCATCGACGAAGCAGATATGATCTTTATTTCGGTAAACACGCCTACCAAAACCTACGGGATCGGGAAAGGCATGGCTGCAGATCTAAAGTATATCGAGTTATGCGCGCGTCAGATCGCAAGGGTAGCTAAGGATGATAAGATCATTGTAGAAAAATCTACCTTGCCGGTACGCACGGCGGAGGCCTTAAAAAGTATTTTAGATAATACCGGAAATGGTGTGAATTTTCAAATTCTATCCAATCCTGAATTTTTAGCAGAGGGAACTGCAGTGACCGATTTGCACAAACCAGACCGCGTGTTGATCGGGGGAGATTTGGATACGGAAAAAGGAAGAGAAGCAGTTCAGGCGCTCGTTGACGTCTATGCACATTGGGTGACTGAAGACAATATTTTGACCACCAATGTATGGTCTTCAGAACTTTCTAAATTAACAGCCAATGCCTTTTTAGCGCAACGTGTATCTAGCATCAATGCCCTTTCTGAATTGTGCGAGGTAACCGAGGCTGATGTGCAGGAAGTAGCTAAGGCTATAGGTATGGATAGCCGTATCGGACCTAAATTTTTAAAAGCTTCTGTAGGTTTTGGGGGCTCTTGTTTTCAAAAGGATATTTTGAATTTGGTATACATCGCTAAATCTTTCGGTTTGAATGAGGTGGCAGACTATTGGGAGCAGGTGATCATCATGAACGATCATCAAAAGCGTCGCTTTGCGGCCAAAATGGTAAAGACCCTTTATAATACGGTTTCCGGTAAGAAGATAGCCTTTTTAGGTTGGGCCTTTAAAAAGGATACTAACGATACCCGGGAGTCGGCAGCGATCTATGTTGCAGATTACCTGTTAGGAGAGCGGGCAGAAGTTGTGGTGTATGATCCTAAAGTGACCAAAGAACAAATTCTGGCAGATCTGGATTATCTGGGTACGCGTTCTGAAGAAGAAAATCGAAACTTGATCACGGTAGTCAATTCAGCAGAGGAAGCTTGTGAGGATGCACACGCGATCGCAGTAATGACCGAGTGGGATGAGTTTAAAGATCTTGAATGGAAGCGCATTTATGAGTCGATGCTCAAACCGGCATTCTTGTTTGACGGAAGAAGACTTTTAGACCGAAGTCGCTTAGAAGAGATCGGCTTTGATTTTTATGCGATAGGGAGTTAGTAGGGGTGCACTTCGACAAGCTCAGTGTGACACGCTCGAACTGACACAGGTTGTCACTTCGAGTGAATACCGAAACCTGATAAGGTTATGGTATTTGTGTCGAGAAGTTTTTTAGAGTAACGGTTTTAGTTTAATCAGGATTTTTATTACTAAGAGTTCTCGACTGCGCTCGAACTGACATAAATTTTGAAATGATAAAAACAGAGCTGTTTTAATGAAAGGAATTATTCTGGCAGGAGGGTCTGGTACCCGTTTGTATCCCATAACAAAGGCAGTCTCAAAACAGCTGTTGAATGTATACGATAAGCCGATGGTGTATTATCCATTGTCGGTTTTGATGCTTGCGGGTATTCGGGATATTTTGATCATTTCAACCCCTGAAGACCTGCCACAATTTGAAGCTTTATTTGGTGATGGTTCGGCCTTAGGATTACGCATATCGTATAAAATGCAACCCAGGCCAGAAGGGCTGGCACAAGCTTTTACACTGGGTGCAGATTTTATAGGAGCAGAGGATGTATGTATGATACTGGGCGACAATATTTTTTATGGTCATGGCCTTACAGCAGCCTTGCGAACGGCGGTAGATCGAACCAGCACGCAGCAAAAGGCTACGGTGTTTGGGTATTATGTCAAAGACCCGCAGCGCTATGGGGTGGTGGCTTTTAATGAAGACGGTAGGGTACTGAATATTGAAGAAAAACCAGAACAGCCTAAAAGTAATTATGCGGTTACGGGTTTGTATTTTTATCCCAATGATGTGGTGGCAAAAGCAGCACAGGTAACACCTAGCGAACGTGGAGAATTAGAGATTACCAGTTTGAATGAAATGTACCGCGAGCAGGGAAGCTTGCAGGTCGAATTGCTGGGGCGAGGCTATGCCTGGTTAGATACCGGGACACACGAGTCGATGTTAGAAGCTTCAAACTTTATACATACCATCGAGAAACGACAAGGTTTAAAAGTAGCCTGCATCGAAGAGATCGCTTTTGATAACGGATATATCTCCAGAACAGAATTGCTAGAACTCGCAGCACCCCTTAAGAAAAATGAATACGGACAGTATTTGATCCGTAAAGCAGCAAAAAAATTAAAGTGATTTACGAACGTTGTAAAATACCTGATGTGGTGTTGTGTAAACCCCAAGTGCACACCGATGACCGGGGCTATTTTTTTGAAAGTTTTCGTTTAGATAGCTTAGAAGAATTTTTAGGATATGCATTGAACTTTTGTCAGGATAATGAATCAAAATCTCAATACGGAGTAATACGCGGACTGCATTTTCAAAGACCGCCTTTTGCACAAACCAAGCTTATACGGGTCATTCAAGGAGCCATAGTAGACGTAGCAGTAGATGTGCGTAAAGGTTCCAAAACCTTGGGACAGTACGTTACTGCAGAATTAACTGCAGAGAATAAGCAGCAATTGTACGTGCCTAAGGGTTTTGCACACGGTTTTGCGGTGCTTTCAGAGGAGGCCATTATTGCCTATAAATGTGATAACTACTATGCGCCTCAATATGATGGCGGGGTGAATTATGCAGATAAAACCCTTGCCGTCAACTGGCCTATACCTCCGGAAAAGCGTATCCTCAGTGCTAAAGATCAGCAACTGCCCAACTTTGATGAGGTACCCTATTTGGAACTGCAACAGGCGTATTCTAAATTATGAATATACTAGTAACCGGCGGAGGCGGCCAGCTGGCCTTATGTATTAAAAAAGAGGCTGCAAAACGCAAAGTGCCGCATCGGTTTTTTTACCCCGATAAAGCAGCTTTAGACCTGACAGATGAAGAGGCTGTTACCCGGTTTGTTGAAGAACACGCGATAGCGGTCATCATCAATACCGCTGCATATACAGCTGTAGATCTTGCTGAAGAATACCAAGAAAAAGCCTTTGAGATAAACCATAAAGCGGTTGAGCGCTTAGGACTGGTATGTAAAAAGTATGCGCTTAGGTTGATTCATATCTCTACAGATTATGTGTTTGATGGGCAAGGCTGCAGGCCTTATACCACGGGGATGCAACCCCGCCCCATAAATACGTATGGAGCATCTAAGCGCGCAGGAGAGCAGGCTTTAGAAGCCTTAAAGCTTTCTAATACGGCAATAGTCAGAACCTCGTGGCTCTATTCGGAATTCAATACCAATTTCTTTAAGACCATGTTGCGTTTAGGGGAAACCAAGTCAAGGATCAACGTGGTAGACGATCAGATAGGAAGTCCTACCTATGCGGGGGATTTGGCGGGTTTTATACTAAAGTATCTCCTAACCTTAAAAACGAATGAGGTTAAAGTGTTTCAGTATAGCAATGAGGGGGTGGCTTCTTGGTATGACTTTGCAGTAGCCATTATGCAGCTGAGTAAAAGTAAAACAGCAGTAGATCCTGTTCCCAGTACCCAATTTCCTACCCGGGCCAAAAGACCAGCTTATGCTGTTTTAGACAAAACCGAATTGAAAGCGTTTTTTGACTGTAAAATTCCCTATTGGAAAACGAGTTTGGAGACCTGTTATCAACAGTTTAGTACCTCTAGTTTATGAAAACCATCTTGATTACCGGGGGAGCCGGTTTTATTGGGTCTAATTTTATTCCTTATTTTCTGGAACAGGAGCAGGAATATGCGGTGGTTAATTTAGATCTTTTGACTTATGCGGCAGATCTTGAGCATCTTAAAGAAGTAACCGAACATCCCCGGTATAGTTTTGTACAAGGGGATATTAGGGATCGGGAAGCAGTAGAAGCCCTTTTTGAGCGCTATCGCTTTGATGGGGTGATCCACTTTGCTGCAGAATCTCATGTAGACAACAGCATTCAGAATCCCGGTGTTTTTGTGGAGACTAACGTAAATGGAACCTTTACCCTGTTGGATGTAGCCTATAAATTTTGGATGGACAAACCCTTTCAGTTCAAGCCGGGTTTTGAAAACACCCGCTTTCATCACATTTCAACCGATGAGGTGTATGGGAGTCTGGGGGCAACGGGTTTGTTTACAGAAACTACCCCCTATGCGCCCAACTCGCCTTACAGTGCGAGCAAGGCTGCTTCAGATATGTTGGTGCGCAGTTATAAACATACGTATGGGATGCATACCTTAATTACCAATTGTTCTAACAATTACGGGCCCAAACAGCACGAAGAAAAACTCATCCCCACCATCATCAGAAAGGCTTTGGCCGGAGAAGCCATCCCCATATACGGAGACGGTAAAAACATCAGAGATTGGTTGTATGTTAAGGACCATTGTGCAGGAATACATTTGGTTTATAAGAAAGGCCGCTCTGGGGAGGTGTATAATATTGGAGGAAAGAATGAAAAGACTAACAATCAGATCGCAGCACACATTTGTGAACTTCTGGATGAAGCGCGACCCAAGCCTTCAGGTAGTTATAAGGAGCAACTTAGCTTCGTTGAAGATCGGGCGGGACATGATAGAAGATATGCGATAGATGCCTCAAAGATCGAAGAAGAGCTGGGGTGGAATGCTCGGGAAAATTTTGAATCGGGCATACAAAAAACCATAGCTTTTTACCTAAATAAAAACGATTAATCACGTGTTTGTGGGTGGAGCGCTTAGCGCCGAGACTCACTAAATTTAATATCTTAATATTTCCATGAAAGTAGCATTAATTACCGGAGTTACCGGTCAGGATGGAGCGTACTTGAGTGAATTCCTTTTAAAAAAAGGATATCAGGTACATGGACTCAAACGCAGATCTTCTTTATTCAATACCGATCGTATTGATCACCTCTATCAAGACCCCCATGTAGAACACCGTAATTTTATATTGCATTACGGAGATATGACAGACAGTACTAACCTGATACGCTTGATCCAGGAAATTCAGCCAGATGAGATCTATAACCTGGCAGCGATGAGCCACGTGCAGGTTTCTTTTGAGACCCCTGAGTATACCGGTAATGCAGACGGGCTGGGAACCTTGCGTATTCTAGACGCAGTGCGCTTATTGGGTTTGAGTGAAAAGACCCGAATCTATCAGGCCTCTACTTCAGAATTATACGGAAAAGTACAAGAGGTGCCGCAGACTGAAAAAACCCCCTTTTATCCGCGTTCTCCGTATGCGGTGGCCAAGATGTACGCCTACTGGATCACGGTCAATTATCGTGAAGCCTATGGCATGTATGCCTGCAATGGGATTTTGTTCAATCATGAATCGCCCATAAGAGGGGAAACCTTTGTAACCCGTAAAATAACCCGTGCCGCAGCGCGTATTGCACTAGGTTTACAGGATAAACTGTACTTGGGGAATTTGGATGCCAAGCGGGATTGGGGGCACGCCAAAGATTATGTGCGTATGATGTGGATGATCCTACAGGCTGATGAGGCAGAAGACTGGGTGATCGCTACCAATAAAACCACACCGGTACGCGACTTTGTGCGTATGGCATTTGGACACGCCGGGATCGAATTAGAATTTAAAGGCGAAGGGGTTGAAGAAAAAGCATATGTTAAAACATGTACTAATCCTCAGTATCAAATAGAGATCGGGAAAGAGGTGTTAGCAGTCGATCCTAAATATTTCCGTCCTACCGAAGTAGATCTGTTGATCGGGGATGCGACCAAAGCTAAAGAGAAGTTGGGCTGGGTGCCCGAATACGACCTGAAAGATCTGGTAAACGATATGATGCAAAGCGACTTGAAACTGATGAAAAAGGATCAGTATTTAAAGGATGGTGGGTATCGTATTATGAATTATTTTGAATAGAGAAGAGATGCGTAAAGAGGCCAAGATCTATATTGCCGGGCATAGAGGATTAGTAGGTTCTGCTATTGTTAAAAACCTTAAAGAAAAGGGATATACCAATCTGGTGTATCGTACCAGTAGCGAACTGGATCTAAGAGATGCAGCTCAGGTTGCTGCGTTTTTTAAGGAAGAACAGCCGGAATATGTATTTCTGGCTGCAGCAAAAGTAGGGGGGATTGTAGCCAATAATACCTATAGAGCCGACTTTATCTATGAGAACTTGATGATCCAGAACAACGTGATACATCAGGCTTATGTGCATGGGGTTAAAAAATTATTGTTTTTGGGGAGTACGTGTATCTATCCCAAAGCATGCCCACAGCCGATGAAAGAGGAATACCTGTTGACCGATGTTTTAGAATATACCAATGAGCCTTATGCGATCGCCAAGATCGCGGGGATCAAGATGTGCGAGAGTTACAATCTGCAATACGAGACCAATTTTATTTCAGTAATGCCTACCAATTTATATGGCCCTAATGATAATTTTGATTTAGAAAAGTCCCATGTGCTACCCGCTTTGATCCGTAAAATGCATTTGGGGAAAGCACTGGAGAATGGAGATTGGGACAGCCTGAGGGCCGATCTGAACAAGCTGCCCATTGAAGGGGTAGATGGTAGTGCTGATAAAGATACGATTCTTGCACTACTAAAAAAGTATGGAATTAACCGCCAGCTGCCTGCTGAGACTGCCAACGCTGCGCAAAAGGTGAGGGTCGAGATCTGGGGCTCCGGCAAACCCATGCGGGAATTCCTGTGGAGTGAAGATATGGCTGATGCCTGTGTCTTTATCATGGAAAATCGCGACTTCAGTGATGTGATGGCAAGCCGTCATCCTGAACGTGTTTCAGGATCTCATGCTGAAAAACCCGAAACCCGCAACACCCACGTCAACATTGGTACCGGGGAAGATATTAGTATTAAAGATCTCGCAGCCTTGATCAAAGAAAAGGTAGGCTTTGAGGGGCAACTTTATTTTAACGCAGATAAACCCGACGGGACGATGAAAAAACTCACCGATGTGTCTAAACTAAATGCTTTGGGGTGGCGGCACGAAGTTGCACTACCTCAGGGAATCGAGCGTATATATAATTGGTATACCCAAAGCTAAATGCTTGAAGGCTTTTACATATTTACCGAGACTTATGACCTGTATATTACGGGAGTAAGTCTTATTTGGATGGTGTTTGCACTTATAAGAGGCAAACGCAACCCTTCTTATGTCTTTGCAGGTATTGTTTTGTTGTTTTTGATCTGTGGCTATATTCAAGTGGAAAGCATTTTAAATGCCGCGATCACTAAAAGCGTTTTGTTGATCTTTATCGTGGTGGCGCTATCGGCAGCCATCAATAGAAACATGAACTTAGATCTTTATTTAGATAGGATATTGGGAGGCATTCGCTCCCCCATTTTGTTTCTGGGCGTTTTATGTATCCTGGTCGCCTTGATCTCTTCGGTATTCAACAATACACCGGTGGTCATCATCTTGATTCCTTATATGATGAAGATGGCAGAAAAATACGAGATCGCACCCTCCAAGTTGTTGATTCCGCTTTCCTTTGCGGCAATTTTAGGAGGCATGCTTACCCTGATAGGAACTTCGACTAACCTGGTGCTCAATGGCTTGATCTCTGCAAGTGGCTTACCAGAATTTGGTTTTGCAGATTTTCTCTTGCCCGGTAGTTTGGTCGTTATTGCGGGCGTACTTTATCTGATGACTTTGGGCTACTATTTATTGCCCAAGCGGGCTTTTAATTTTAAAAAAAAGCGGGATGCTGTGCGCAAGTATTTTGTGGAAGCTAAGATTCCTGCGGCATCCACACTTTCTGGCTTGTCTTTGTCAGAAAGCGGTTTAAAAGAATACAAAGGGGTTTCGTTGATCGAGTTGATACGAGGTTCCCGCAGCTTTGAAGTGGTGGCTTCGCGCAATATGATCCTACAGGAAGGAGACCGACTGATCTTCTCGGGGAGCCTCACCGATGTGATGCAGATCAACGCCGAAGAACGTAAACTCGAATTTATAGCCGAAAAGCGCCTGGCACATGAAAACAAGGTGGAGTTTGTAGAGATCTCCATCCCTACCAATTCTTCTCTGGACGGGAAACGGGTAAATGAAACGAATTTTAGACAGCGCTATGGGGCGACTATTTTGGCAGTACACCGTAACAGTGAAGATCTAAGCGGGCGCATTGGAGAGTTGCAACTCAAAAGCGGTGATCTTTTGATCGTGGTACCGCATATCAACTTGACCGATGCTTTACGTGCCGATTTTTACATTTTATCTAATGTCACGCAAGAACAGCAACCCGTATCTCAAAAGGTCAAATTAGGCTTGGGTCTTGTAGCTATTATAACGGCTGCGCTGGTAGTGCAGCTAGATCTGTTCTTGACACTCGGCTTGATCTTAAGTTTAGCGGTCGTGCTAGGATTTACTTCGGTACAGGAGATCAAAAATGAGTTCCGCCTCAATCTTTTTGTGATCTTGGTGGCTTCGCTTTTGGTAGGAGAGGTGTTTATGAGCACCGGGCTGGCAAACGAGGTTTCTTCCTGGATCCTCAACGCAGTATTGCCCTACGGGTTTAATGGGGTGGTTTTAGGTTTGATGCTCTTTACTACTTTGCTCACTTCGTTCATTACCAATGTCGCAGCAGTTTCGATCGCATTTCCTTTAGCCTATTCCATCAGTAGTACGACCGGTATTGCCGCGGAGGCTTTGTTTCTGGCAGTGGCTTTTGCGGCTTCTGCAGCCTTTATGACCCCTATAGGCTACCAGACCAATCTGTTGATCATGGCGCCCGGCGATTATCGCTTCAAAGATTTTTTTAAAACAGGAGCCCCGCTTACCTTGATTTATTTAGGCGTGATCTGGGGCTACCTTAATTTTATGTATACTTAGACTATGGCAAGTACCAATGTAAAAAAACAAGAGTATAATATAGACCGCAGTGCTCGCGCACAGCGCAAAGGGCACCGGGCTTTAGTCTTGTGGTTTGTAGGGCTTTCGGGCAGTGGCAAGTCTACTGTAAGTGATGCACTGGAAAAGTTCTTATACGAGCAGCAGATAGATACCTACACCTTAGATGGTGATAACATCCGCATGGGGCTTAATAAAGACCTGGGCTTTACCGCCGAAGCGCGTTCTGAAAATATACGCAGGATCGCCGAGGTGGGTAAATTATTTGCCGATGCCGGCACCGTGGTACTCACGGCTTTTATTACACCTATGGAGCGGGATCGCCAACGTGCTAAAGATATTTTGGGAGAAGATTATATAGAGATCTATGTCAATTGCCCGCTGGAGGTATGTGAAGCCCGGGACGTTAAAGGCTTGTATGCACGGGCAAGAACCGGAGAAATTCCTAACTTTACCGGGATTTCTGCGCCCTTTGAAGCGCCGCAACATCCGGATATTGAAATTAAAACCCATGAAGATGATATTCAGACCTGTGTACAGCAGATCTGGGACGTGATTAACGATAAACTAACCAGTACATTATGAGAAAATACGCATTATCGCATTTGCAGGAACTGGAGGCAGAGGCCATATACATTTTGCGGGAGACCGCAGCACAGTTTGAAAACCCGGCCATTTTGTTTTCCGGAGGGAAAGACTCGATCTTAGTGACCGAACTGGCACGTAAAGCCTTTTACCCGGCCAAGATCCCTTTTACTTTTTTACATGTAGATACCGGGCATAACTTTCCCGAGACCATCGCTTTTAGAGATGAGCTGATGCAAAAGCTAGGCGCCAATTTGGTGGTAGGCTTGGTAGAAGACTCGATCAAGAGCGGTTCGGTAAAAGAAGAGACCGGGATAGATGCCAACCGAAACAAATTGCAAACAACCACACTTTTGGAGGCGATTGAAGATAATCAGTTTGATGCCTGTATAGGAGGAGGTCGAAGAGACGAAGAAAAGGCCCGGGCTAAAGAGCGTTTCTTTTCGCATCGCGATGATTTTGGGCAATGGAATCCTAAAAACCAGCGTCCCGAATTATGGAACCTGCTCAACGGAAAGCTCAATATGGGGGAGAACTTCAGGGTATTTCCTATCAGCAACTGGACCGAGCTGGACGTATGGCAGTATTTAACCTTAAACAATATCGCCATTCCTTCGTTGTATTTTGCACACGAGCGTCAAGTGATCCGTAGACAAGGTACCTGGATCCCCAATTCGGAGTTCATTAGCCTAAGACCTAAAGAAGAAGTGGTAACCAAGAAAATACGCTTCCGTACCTTGGGAGACATTACCATCACCGGAGGTTCAGAATCAGAAGCCGATACCTTAGAGCTTATTTTGGAAGAGGTAGCGATCGCGCGCCAAACCGAACGTGGCAATCGTTCGGATGACAAACGCTCAGAAACCGCCATGGAGGATCGTAAAAAAGAAGGATATTTCTAAACAGCTAAGCAACAAACAATGGGATTACAACACGAAGAAAAAGAGATATTACGTTTTACTACTGCAGGAAGTGTAGATGATGGTAAAAGTACCTTGATAGGAAGATTGCTGTTTGATTCGAAGTCTATTTACGAAGATCAAATTGACAACTTACAAAAGATATCAGAAAAGAAAGGAATTAGTCACTTAGAGCTGGCGCACCTTACCGATGGCTTAAAAGACGAGCGTGAGCAGGGGATCACCATCGATGTGGCGTACCGCTATTTTGCGACACCCAAACGCAAATTTATCATTGCCGATACGCCGGGCCATGTGCAATATACCCGCAATATGATCACCGGGGCTTCAACAGCCAATTTGGCCTTGATCTTGGTAGATGCGCGTAAGGGAGTGATCGAGCAGACCAAACGCCATTCATTTATTGCATCGCTCTTGCAAATTCAACACATCGTGGTCTGCGTCAATAAGATGGATCTGGTAGACTATGGAGAGGAACGTTTTAATGAGATCATTGAGGAGTATAAAAGTTTTGCTTCCAAGCTCAAGATCAAAGATGTACGCTTTATCCCGATCTCTGCCTTAAACGGGGACAATGTGGTAGATAAGTCTGATAACATGCCGTGGTTTTCAGGAGATTCCTTACTCGGTACCTTGGAGAATATTCATATCAGCAGTGATCACAATATGGTAGACTGCCGTTTCCCGGTTCAAAATGTCATCAGGCCTTTTAGTGATGAATTTCACGACTACCGCGGTTATGCAGGTAGGGTAACCAGTGGCATCTTTAAAAAAGGCGATGAGGTGATGGTATTGCCTTCAGGCTTTAAATCGAAGATCCAGTCTATTGTCTTGGGTGAAGAAGAATTGGAGGAAGCTTTCCCACCCCAATCGGTAACCATCAATCTGGAAGATGATATCGACATCAGCAGAGGGGATATGATCGTACGTGAGCATAATCAGCCGGAGCCACAACAGGATATAGAAGCCATGCTGTGCTGGATGAATAATGATGTGATGAGTCCGCGAGCCAAATATGCGATCAAACACACAAGCGTAGAAGCTCGTGCGATGATCAAGCAGGTATTGTACAAGGTAGACATCAATACCTTACACCGTCAGGAAGAATACGATACGGTGGGTATGAACGATATCATTCGGGTAAAAATGCGTACTACCAAGCCGTTGTTAGTAGACGAATACAATCAGAATAAAGGTACGGGGAGTTTTATCCTGATCGATGAAAGTACTAATGAGACCGTTGCTGCAGGGATGGTGATTTGATTTTCGGGGACTGGTAAATGGGGTTCGTGGTTAGTGGTTAAAGAGAATAATTTGATGTTTCAAATTTCCTCGATTTGCAATCGCAATAGTTCCATTGATAAAAATAGCTTTGTACGGAAATTTTGAAGAGTTAGAATGCTGGAAGGAGTGTTTCCGGTTAAAAGAGTATGTACGGAAGTATATTTTAATTCAACTTCCTAAAATTGAAAGGTTTGAACTATATAGCCAGCTTTTAAGAGCGGCACGTTCCACCACAGCAAATATTGCAGAAGGTTGGGGGCGGCATCATAGAAAAGATAGTATTCGATTTATGATTATTGCTCGTGGCTCAGTTGCCGAAGTTTTAGACCATACTATTGAGGCGCGTCATTATAATTATATTTCATCAGAACAACTTCTGGAAATAAGAAAACAAACCTCGACCTGTTTGAGATTAATTAATGGATACATCAAATACTTAAACACCAAACTAAAAGATTAAATTTTGATCAAGCTGAAAAATTCACTTAATCACAAACCTCCATCACCCAGCCACTAACCACTAACCACCAAATCCCATCAACTAACCCCAATCCCTAATAAAGCATTCAACAACCCACCAACCACAAACTCATGAATATAACAGAACAATTACATACTGCGATCGAAGCAGCGTTAAAAGCTGGAGAACGCATTTTGGAGATCTACCATAACGAAGATTTTGATGTAGATTTTAAGAGTGATGACTCTCCGTTGACCAAAGCCGATACCGCCAGTCACAACATCATAATGTCCTATTTGGAAGAAACCGAAATTCCTGTGCTTTCTGAAGAAGGGAAAGCTATCCCCTATGAGACCCGAAAGGACTGGAAATATTTATGGATCGTAGACCCCATAGATGGGACCAAGGAGTTTATTAAAAAGAACGGGGAGTTTACGGTAAATATCGCGTTAGTGCATAAGCAGGTTCCCATATTGGGTGTGATCTACGTACCGGTATTGGAAGAGTTGTTTTATGCGGCTCAGGGGATGGGAGCCTTTAAAGCGATCGGGATCTCGCCGGAAACCGAATTGCAAACGGCGCTTGATGCAGGATTGCAACTCCCGCTTGAACAGCCGCAGCGCCCTTATACGGCAGTAGCCAGTAAATCCCATTTGTCTCCGGAAACCTTAGACTATATTAAAAGTCTGGAAGTGGAACACGGTAAGGTGGCCATGATCTCTAAAGGCAGCTCCTTAAAACTCTGTATGGTCGCTGAAGGTGTGGCCGATTGTTACCCGCGTTTTGCGCCAACTATGGAATGGGATACCGCTGCAGGTAACGCGATTTGCAGCTATGCCGGGAAGCAGGTCATCGACTGGGAAAACAAACAAGAGATGCGGTATAACCGAGAGCAGCTGTTGAATAATTGGTTTTTAGTGAAATAGAATATATAGTAAAAAATAGATATTAAAATTAATAAAGATAAATATTTAGGGTGGAGCAAACTTGTAAGTGTTACAGGGGGCTCTCAATTATTGATACAGTTTGTTGGTTTATTAGGAGGTATTTTAGTAATAAGACTTCTACCTAAAGAACAATATGCATTGTATACTATAGCTAATACCATGCTGGGAACTATGACGATCTTGGCTGATGGCGGGATTTCTCAAGCGGTTCTTGCTCAAGGTGGGAGATTCTTTAAAGATAAACTTCACTTAAGCACCATTGCAAGGACTGGCTTGATCTTAAGAAAGCAGTTTGCTATCGGAAGTTTAATTATTGCATTACCTATTTTGATTTATTTGCTTTTACAAAATAATGCAAATTGGTTCACAGCTCTTTTGATAGCTTTAGCAGTAATTCCTGCCTTCTATTCCTCACTTTCGGATAAAATCTATCAAATACCATTAAAACTTCATCAAGACATTCCGCCTCTCCAAAAAAATCAAATTGCTGTAAGTCTAGGACGTTTAACTTTAATACTAACACTTGCATTTTTATTCCCGTTCACATTCGTTGTACTTACTGCAGATGGTATTTCGAGAATATTTGGGAATTTGAGATTAAAGAAAATTAGTTCAAAATATGTCGATTATAGCGTAGCTGAAAACAAGGATGTAAAACGAGAAATTTTGTCATTCGTACTTAAAATTATGCCAGCGTCAGTGTATTTTTGCTTTTATAGTCAAATTTCAATATGGTTAATTTCATTTTTTGGGAATTCTGAAAAAGTAGCTGAATTAGGAGCTATTAGCAGGTTAACATTAACTACCACGGTATTTACTGTTATGTTCACAACGCTTATTTCACCGAGATTTGCAAGATTGCCTCAAAAAAAGTCATTGCTTAGAAATAGAGCAAGAATTATTCTATTTGGAGCAATAATCTTAGTATTTTCTATTGTTTTAACAGTTTATTTGGTATCTGATATTTTATTATGGTTTTTAGGTGATGAATATAGTGAATTGAATCAGGAAGTAGTCTTTTTGTTCTTAGCCAATGGAATGTCTCTGCTTTCATCATTTGCTTACAGCTTGTACGTCTCACGGGGTTGGATGATGAAGCCTTATATTTATATTCCCATAAATTTTGTAACTCTATCTGCGTGCATATATTTGATAGATATATCTACGCTTGTAGGTGTGATTTCTATAAATATTATAGTTTCTTCTATAATGTTTATACTTAATACTGTCTATATTTTTTTGAAGATTAATAGAATGCAATATGTTGACTGATTTTTTTTTAAGAGTTCTTCTTAAACTTGATAAAATGAAGGATGCTGCCTTGAAATCAAAAATTAAACGTGATCTTAACTATTGTGGAAGCAACATAATATTATCTCATAATGTTCATTTGTTGAATCCTGAGAATATCAGTATTGGCGACAACACATCTATATCAAGTTATACTACTATATATGGTAGGTTTAATGTTACTATAGGTCGAAATTGTTGGATATCAAGTAATGTAGGGATATCCTCTTATAATCATATTTTAAACACAGATGATCGACATAGAGATATGCATGAAGATTTTAAATATTCCAAACCAGTTTTAATAGGTAATAATGTATTAATTTCTATGAACGTGAGTATAGTCCCTGGTGTTAAAATAGGGGATAACAGTGTTATTGGTGCTGGTAGTGTTGTTGTTAAAGATGTCCCTGAAAACGAGCTTTGGGCTGGCGTACCCGCTAAATTTATAAAAAAAATAAATATCTCTTAAGATTATAGAAATGATTTCAGTAATAATACCTACATATAAGAGAAATGATTTACTTAAAGAATGTTTGGAGCGATTAAAACCAATTAAGCAATCCTTAAACCCCTCGTTTTACGAGGTAATAGTAACCGACGATTCAAAAGATTTTACTGCAAAAAGCTTTATTAAAGAAAATTACCCTTGGGCTCTATGGACAGAAGGCCCTCACAGGGGGCCTGCAGCAAATCGAAATCATGGAGCTAAATTATCAAAATTTGATTGGTTGGTATTTATTGATGATGATTGCCTACCAGATGAAAATATTTTGAGGAACTATATTGATGTAATAAGGAATAGTGATGAAAATATCGGGGCTTATGAAGGCAAAATTATAGCTGATAGGGAGAAAAAAAGATATGATGAAGAGTCTCCTTTAAATTTGACTGGAGGACATTTTTGGACTTGTAATGTTGCTATAAAAAAAGAAATTTTCAATCGTATAGGAGGTTTTGATGAGAATTTTCCATTTCCAGCAAATGAGGATAAGGATATTTATTTAAGAATTTTGGATGTAACCAAAGTAAAATTTTTGTCAAGTGCTATAGTTATCCATCCTTGGAGAAGAATAAAATCATTAGATATTTGTAGAAAGAGATTTCTTTCGGGCAAATACTTTTTTTCTAAATACCCAACGGAAAAGTCCCTATATGGTAAACTTCGTACGTTTTTAATTTTTTTTAAAAATGAACTCAAGCAGTTATACCGTTTTAGATTTAAAAATGGTTTAAGATTTTTTTTTCTGAAGAATTGGTATAATTTTCTGTTAATATTTGAAAAATAAACTTACGCTTTTTGTTAAACATTTTGACTGAGGCCTAAATTTCTATAAAGAATTGGATTTGAATGATAAAAAACAAGAGGAGAATAATTTTGTCCTAGTTCTGAATGCAGGAAGAAGTGGAAGTTCTTTTCTTTCCTATTTATTGACAGAGAATTATTCGGATGTCTGTTATGTGGCTCATGAAGATATCCCTGTACAATTTTCTAAGCCACGTATAAACAATAGAGCCTATGAAAAAAAGCGTTTAGAAGCTTTACTACAGGATGAGTCTATTATGCAGGCTGTGAGAAACTGGGAATATGAGTTAGAACGACGTCATGTGGTTGAGACCGGGTGGACGTCCTATCATTTAGCACCTCTGTTGCACAAGGTATTTGGGGAACAATTAAAAATTGTTATTATGCACAGAGACCCTATTAGCTTTGCCTTTTCAAGAGCTAGTATGGGGAATTATCATCCTGATACTTTTTATGATGATGCTCATGAGGTTTCTCCCTTTGACCCATATACCATCTTTCCGGAAAAGAAAAATCAATGGAGCCAAATGAATCATTTTGAAAAGTGTATGTTTTGGTGGAGTGTGGTATACAAGGAAGCTTTCGAGTTTAGAGAACGAAACCCACAGGTTTCCTCTTTAGTTATTGAATCCAAGGAAGTATTCAGTTTTAAGAGAACTGAGGAGTTACTGCATTTTATAGGATTAGAACCTCAAGACTTTGTCGTTAAGAATGTCGAAAAAAACGAGTTGGCAACATTTGTTAAAGAAACTTTTCCAATAAGTGATGAGTGGCAAGCTTATGAAAATCACCCGGATATTTTAGAGTTTGCTGAAGGTTTAGGTTATCGTTTTGAACATGAGCGTATAAAAATGCTTTCTGAAAAATATAAGTTACCAAAGGGTTTTCTTCCATTATTCCGTAATAAAATTCGTTTTTGGAAAATCAATGCAAAAATCAAGAAATTATTAAACTCTTAAACCTAAGTCTTAATTTTAAATCTCTATATCAGGATAGCATATTCTAAATGAGAATTATTTTTGTTAATTTATACTTCCTGTTTAGAAAGATAAGCTCGCTTTTCTGTCATTTGTTGAATTTTGGTAGTATCAAAGGCATTAAAAGCGGTAGGAATACATTATTACCTTATATACACCTAATCGTATCCCGAAAATTACTTATCAAACAAAAACAGGTTATATCAATCGGAGATAATTGTACTGTAGAAAAAGGGTTAAGAATCAAGTACTCTGGTGGCTTTTCCGAAACCGCACCTATACAGATTGGAAATCATGTTTTTTTGGGACAGGGTGTAGAGTTCAATATTAGTGATTCCATTGTTGTAGGACAAGATTGCCTTATAGCTTCAGGCTGTAAATTTATTGATCACAATCATGGTATATATCCAGAGCAGCTTATGAGACTGCAGCCAGAAACTAAAAAAGCCATTGTGCTTGAAGAAGATGTTTGGCTAGGTAGCGCTGTGATTGTTCTAAAAGGGGTTACAATTAAGCGCGGTGCTGTAGTTGCTTCAGGTGCTGTTGTAACCAAGGATATTGGAACAAATGAAATTTGGGGCGGTGTGCCGGCTCGCCAAATAGGATTAAGAGTTTAGAAAGGATATTTTGAAAGTACTATTTATTAGTGGCTCGCTCGAAAGTGGAAATGGCGGAGCTGATTATACAAAAGAGCTGGCTAGTGTATTTTGTAAACAGGGAGTTGAAATAGCTTTATTGTCATTATACGATTCCAATAAAGAAGACCTCAGAGAGTCTGAGAATTTGTCTGTAGATATTAACAATTTCGAATGTCAAGTTTTAAGAATTTCGAAGCAACAGTCTCAACAGATTAGAATAAAAAAGGCTGATGTATTTATCACTGATTTTGAGCCTGACATTATTAGTCTGCAATATGGGCCTTACGCTTTTCAGAAAAAGGGTATTCCGTTTAATTTGATTTATGTCCTTAATAAAATTAATAGGGCTTACCAGTGGCATATCATGTTTCATGAGATTTGGATAGGTACTAATCACAGTCTGAATATCAAAGATTTGATAATCAGAAATGTACAGCGTTTTATCGTAAAAATACTTATACGTTTACTTAAGGTTTCATTTACTACAACCTCTATACCTTTATACAGAGATTTATTAAATGCTTACCATACCAAGATTTCTCCGGTATTTGGAAACATACCTATCTCAAAAACAGGAGAAAGAGGCAGAGCAGATTTAAATGATACCCTGCAGGTTGTTCATTTTGGTAGTTTTACATCAGAACTAGACCTTTTTACAAAGCAGCTTAAACTCATTAAGAAAATTGGCGGTACTTACCCCAAATCAAGAAAAGTATTCATCATCATGGGAAATGGCGGCCCTTATAAAGCAGCGGCTGTGAATTTGATATATAGTTATTTGGAGGGATTTTCCATAGTCGATGAAGGTCTTCTGCCTGCCGAAAAGATTTCCGAAATTCTTCTAAAATCCCATTTGGGACTGTCACGAGCAGATTTAAATATGTTGGGGAAAAGTGGCTCGAGCATCGCGATGCTAGAACATGGCTTGCCAATAATTATAAAGGGCAATAAATCACCTAATGAAAATGAGTTTTTGGATCTGAGGTATAGTGAACAGCTGATTTTTTTAGATGATACACATATTGATTTGAAGTTTAGAAAGCCTAAACAACTAGTGCAAGAAGTGGCACTTGATTTATTGAGCCATTATCGAACTATGGCCTGATCTCATTATCTATTTTTAAACATATGAAATATTATTATTTGGTTGAGGGAGATTTGCGTAATAATGTAGGCGATGTCCTGCAAGGCATGGTTGCAGCGCCATTTCTTCCGGAAGATGCTCAGCCTGTCGATCGTGAAGCTACGCGTGAATTGCAAATTGAGGAAGATGCATTTTTGCTGGCGAACGGGTGGTACATGCATAATTTTGACTCGTTTCCACCACCACCAAATGTTACTCCCTTGTATATATCGGTACATATCGCAGATTCTAAAATGTTGAAAATTAAGCGAATAAGGGATCATTTTAAGGAGCACGCTCCTATAGGATGTAGGGATCGGAAAACCGAAAAATTATTTTTGGGCTGGGGAATACCGGCTTATTATTCAGGGTGTCTTACGGTAACTACTCAAAAAAGAGCTCCAATTAAAAATATAACTGGTGAGGCCTTACTTGTAGATAATGTCGATCATCAAATACCGGAAGAGGTGAAAGAAAAAATAGAGCTTCTCTTAGGAAAATCACTGAAACGTGTTTCTCACGATCCTGAGTTTACCACGGGTAGTTTTGATAATTATGTTATTGAAGGTAAAAAGCAAATGAATACGTTGCTAAAACGGTATTGTGAAGCCGAAGTTATTGTCACCACAAAAATACATTGTACGTTGCCTTGTCTGGGCATGGGAGCCAATGTGATCTTAATACATCCCAACCCGGGAGATCCTAGGCTGGAAACGGTTCGGGAGTTTATGCCTATATATTCCTTTAAAGATATTTTGGGATTAGATGTCTTGCAACAACCAGCTGTAGATACCGAGCGATTAGCAGCCCGTAAGAACATCTTAAGTGCCATTGCCAAAGATTCTGTTGCGGAAGGGCGTAATATCATAAAGCATTCTAATAAGCCGGTTTATAAAAAGATTAGAAGATCCAGTAAGCGAAATGCTAAATTGTATAGACTGGCAGTTAAAATTATGCTTACCGTTGGAGTTAAAAAAGAGCAATTGCAAAAAGTTTACAGTGTCTGAAAACCAGCCAAAAACTGTTTTAGTTTATGTTACTCAACTGATGTCCAGAGGAGGAATCGAAAGTCATATTTTGGAATTTATATCTGAATTATCAGAAGAAGGAGTAATTATTGATTTGTTGGTTCCCAATTTTCAAATGAACCTTGATCTTGAACATAAACTTAAGAAATCCTGTAGACGACTCGTCCTAAATAGAACAACGTCAAGATCGTTGTACAATCACTTGTGGCTTATAAAAGCATTATTAAGAACCAGGGACACAAATTATGATGCTCTTTACACAAATGGGCAGGGATCTTCAATATATATCTGTTCAAAATTGAGTAAATACACGAAGTGGGTGCATCATCATCATACAGCAGGTGATCTTGCAGATCAACGAACGTGGGGTACCTATTATGTAAAGGCTTTAAAGTGTTCAGATACGCTCATTGCGTGTTCAAAGACCAATGCCAGGGCAATGTCTAGTAGTTTAAATCGAGCTGTTGATTCGATTCCCTGTTTTTCGAGAGATCTAGGGCCTTGTTCCGTTAGAACAAAAGAAGAAGAGGGGTATCATATTCATTTAGGATACTTTGGAAGGCTTATAAAGGAAAAGGGAATTGAACTTATAAGTAAAATGAGCCTGGATAAAGATTGTGAACATATACGCTTTCACATTTGGGGAGCTGACCCTCAATACTCAGAAATTTACTTCGAAGATTTCCCAAATCTAGACTACCATGGAGCCTTTAGCGGAGTGGTTGAATTGAAGCGGGCAGTTTGCGCTCTTGATGCATTTATCTTGTTGTCTACACACCCCGAAGGTCTGCCCATTAGCCTTCTGGAGGTTATGAGTGCGGGTTTGCCGTGGCTTGCAACAAACAGGGGAGGTATACCTGATATTGCTCAAAATAAGGATGAGACTGTTGTAATCCCCTTTGATTTGAACTATTCCGGTTACAAGGCTGCTGTTTTGAATTTTGTTGAAAATTTACAAAGGGGTAAGGCAAACAGACAAGAACAATTAAATTTATATGCTTCAAAATTTAGTGCGGCGGTAATTCGAAAAAGCTGGTACAGCTGTTTCTTTAACCTTTAACTATATGGATAAAATTTTACGAGAACCCACAAAAGCTGTACGCAGTTATGGCTTAGATTTAATGCGTGCAATCGCTATTTCACTGGTGCTTTTAGCCCATTTTGCTCAGAAAATTGAATTTCTTGGCTTTTGGGGGGTAGAATTATTTTTTGCCTTGAGTGGTTTTTTAATTGGGAATATACTTTGGAGAAGTTTTTCACAAACAGAAAGCTGGTCTTTTGCTTATTTATTCAATTTTTGGAAACGCAGATGGTGGCGTACCCTACCAAATTATTATTTGTTTCTCATTGTATCACTGGTTTTTAGTTACCTTGTTTATGCCAGCATACCTGAGGTTAACGAGTTTGTACACTATCTTTATTTTGGTCAAAACCTTTTTACACCTAATGGAACTTTTTTTGGTGTGTCATGGAGTTTATGTATCGAAGAATGGTTTTACCTGACTTTTCCTTTAGTGCTTTTTAGCTTGTCTTGTTTGAAACTTCAAAAAAAGATATGTTATGCGCTTACTCTTTTGATATATATTCTGGCAGCAATCTGCCTTAGATACTATTTTGTTGGCGTATACGATGAAGGAGCGATCCGGGGAATTACTTTTGCGCGACTCGATGCCATTGCATATGGTGTTCTTGTTTCATTTGTCACAGTACAGATACCGATGAGTAAAAATGTAATTCTTATAGCCTTCACATTGGGTTTAGCGCTTATTGCTTCACCGGGAATAATAGCTATGTTAAATGATATTTCATACCACGAAATGAAGTATAATCCTATATACCTAACAGCCGTGCCGCTAGGAGCATCGTTTATGATACCTTTTATGAATACATTGAAAAAGCCAAAACGACTTTTCAGGTTTATGGCTAAGCCTATTTATAATTTTAGCCTTTGGTCCTATTCTATATATTTGAGTCATATTCCCTTACTCTATTTGGGATATTATATTTTTAGAGAGTATCGTTTATCGTTCATTGGAAATTTAACATCTAAAATTTTTGGACTGGCTTTAACGATTGTATGCTCTGCATTAGTATTTCGATTTTTTGAAACACCATTCACAAAAATGAGACCGAAAGAATTAAAACATACCTCAGAAGAAATATTAATTAATGAAGAGGATAAAATAGAAAAAATACCACCACTTTAAATTGAGAAATAAAATAATTTTATCACACGCTACAGGTAATGCGAACGTACGGGGGCTACTTGAAGGCTTAATTAAGAATAAGGCTTTAAAACGATTTTATACTTGTCTCGCTTGGTCTAACTCTTCTTTGGTTTTACAGGTTTTTTCAGAATTCAGGAAAAGGAGTTATGATGCCTCAATTCTAAATGTCACACAGAGGGTGCCTTTTAAAGAGTTTATACGGCTCCTAGGTCAACGCTTTGGCTGGACCTATCTTATTAGACATGAGAAAGGTCAATTTAGTATAGATGCTGTAAATAGAAAGTTAGATAAATCTGTAGCACAAGAACTACAGGCGGGTGATACGCTTTATGCCTATGAAGACGCCGCATATTTGAGTTTTACGCGGTTAAAGGAAATTGGAGGGACGTGTATTTATGATTTACCAATAGGCTATTGGCGAGCAATGAGAGAGCTTTTGAATAAGGAACGTGACAATAGACCAGAGTGGGCAATGACAATTACGGGATTTAAAGATTCTGATGAAAAAGTTATGCGTAAGGATAAAGAATTACAATTGGCTGATTTGATCTATGTAGCAAGTAGTTTTACTCAATATACTTTGCAAGCATACCCAGGGAAATTGGCTCCTATTAAGGTGGTTCCTTATGGCTTTCCTCCGGTTTACTCTAAACGAGACTATAGAGTTATCAATCCTGGTGAAACCCTTAAATTGCTTTTTGTAGGAGGCTTGTCGCAACGTAAAGGAATTGCCAATGTGTTTGAGGCCGTGGAAGCGTTTAATAGTGTAAGTCTGACGGTTATCGGACGTAAACCAGTTGCTAATTGTAAGCCATTAAATGAAAACTTAAAAAAACATAGATATATAGAGTCGTTAGAACACAATAAGGTACTTGAGGAAATGAGAAACCATGATATATTATTATTTCCGTCCCTGTTCGAGGGTTATGGTTTGGTAATTACTGAGGCGATGGCACAGGGAACTCCAGTGATAACAACAACACGTACTTGTGGTGCCGACTATATTATTGAAGGGAAAAACGGATGGCTTGTGCAACCTGGAAGCACTAAGGCTATTATAGATTGTCTGCAAGAAATTTTGAGAGCTCCAAATTCAATTTCAAAAATTGGTTTAGAAGCTCAAAAAACTGCAGAGTTATATCCGATGTCTAGTTATGGGCAACGTCTTTTGACTGATTTAAGATCTAAATGTTAAAAACTATGTATGCAAGATAAGCACATAAGATATTTAAAAAAAGGCATTTGGATATATTTCTATTTGCTTTTATTTGAAGGAGCTTTGCGAAAATGGTTTCTTCCAGGATTATCTACACCGTTGTTAATTGTTAGAGATCCAGTTGCTTTTTCTCTATTGTTTTACGGTATATATTGGAAGATCTGGACACCTAACATCTATATAAAAATTGGTGTACTTTTAACTTTTTTTTCGTTTATAGTAACATTAATAATTGGTCATGGAAATCTACCCGTCGCTTTATATGGCACAAGAATTCTTTTGATTCATTTTCCTTTGATTTTCTTAATTGGACATGTTTTAGGGAAAGAAGATGTTGAAAAATTTGGTAGAGTTATTGTTTTTATAGGAATCGGGATGACAATACTTGTGGCGATGCAGTTTTTTAGTCCTCAGTCAGCGTGGGTTAATCGTGGAGTGGCGGGCGACTTAAGTGGATCAGGGTTTTCAGGAGCAGGTGGTTATTATAGAGTGCCAGGAACTTTTTCATTCACTAATGGCTTAACAAGTTTTTATGGGTTAATGTTTCCATTTGTATTATTCTTTCTTTTTAATGGTAAGCAAAAAGTTATTAAAAAAAGTATTATTTATATAGCTGCTGTATCATACTTGATTGCAATTCCACTAACTATAAGTAGAACTGTTTTTTTTCAATCTATACTTACTCTAATTTTGTTTATTCTCAGTCCTAATATAAATTCACGAGTTTTATTTAAGGTTCTTTTAGGTATTACAGCAGTTTTTTTTATAGTTGTTTTGTTAAATAATTTTTCTTTTTTCAATGACTCAGTAGCAGCATTCAAAGCTCGATATGATTCAGCTAATAGAGTTGAGGGTGGCCTAGAAGGAGTGTTTTTAGACAGGTTTCTTGGAGGTTTAGTTCGAGCATTGAATACTCAAAACATACCTTTTTTTGGATATGGTCTAGGTTTGGGAAGTAATGTAGGTGCAGTTTTGCTAAATGCCCGTGGTGAGTTTTTGATTTCAGAAGGTGAGTGGGGCAGGATTATCGGGGAAAGAGGAATTCTAATTGGTTTTGCTGTAGTTATTCTAAGAGTGATATTTTCCATTTCATTGTTTATTAAGGCTTTTATAAAGTCTCGTCAGGGGTACATATTATCTTGGCTGTTATTTAGCAGTGGCATAATTCTAGTTTCACAAGGACAGTGGTCTCAACCTACCGCTCTAGGTTTCGCAGTAATTTTTGCAGGGTTTATATTAGCTACTACTAAAAAACAAACACATGTCTGATATTTATACCGCAAATAAATTTCTTTTGATAGCTAATTACCTTCCGGATAAACAGGAGAGTATGCGTCGGTATGCAGAAAATTTGGCTCGGGACTTATCTGCTAAAGGTGTCAAAACAACGATTTGGTTTCCTCCGGTATGTTTTGGAAGACTGCTTAGCTCTACACAGCACGGTTTAGGAAAATATTTAGCTTATATTGATAAATATATACTTGCTCCGGTAGCATTACTCTTAAAAAGAATACGTTTTATAGGGACTCCGGTAAAATATCATATTTGCGATCACTCCAACGCTCCCTACCGTTTCTACCTGCCAAAAGCGCATACCGGAATTACCTGTCATGATGTTTTGGCCATACGTGGTGCTCTTGGGTATGAGGATGCCTATTGTCCTGCTACGGGGATGGGTGTTTTTTTGCAAAAATGGATTCTTCGCAACTTGTCAAAAATACCTCGAATTGCTGCGGTATCTCAATTTACCTTAGACCAATTGTTAGAATTGGCAACCCCACAGAAAAGTTTCAATTGGGCAGTTGTATATAATACGTTCAATGCAGAATTTACCCCGATGAATAGAGAAGAGGCCAGAACATTGCTTGAGCAATTTTGTATACCCCATAACGAGCCCTTTATCTTTCATATAGGATCTCAATTACCTCGTAAAAATCGAAAGATGCTTATTGAAATGTTCGCAAGATCAGATCGCTTTAAGGGTAAAATTGTTTATGCTGGGCAACCCATTGACCCCAAGCTCTTAGCAGTGATTAAGGAATATAAATTGGAAGATCAGGTTGTAGAAATAGTAAAACCTAACCATGAAGAATTGGTAGCGCTGTATTCTTTATGTCATGCTTTTGTGTTTCCTAGTTTTTCAGAGGGTTTTGGTTGGCCGATCATTGAGGCACAAGCCTGTGGAGCTCCGGTGATTACTTCTGCTTTAAACCCAATGCAGGAAGTAGGAGGGCAGGCCGCACTTTACGCTAACCCAAATAACCCCGATGATTTCGCTTCGGCTATCGACCGGTTTCAACAAACTGATCTTAGAGAAGAGTATATTGCATTAGGATTTCAGAATATTAAACGTTATGAAAAGGAGGAAATCATCAATCGGTTCTTAGATCTTTATAAAGCATGAAAAAAATAGTACAGATTTTCTGTGTTTTTATGCCTTGGTTTTTAAAACGAAGGCTATTACAGGTTTTCTTTGGGTATAAAATTCACCCTACAGCTTATATTGGTTTGTCGTGGATCTTTCCCCGGGATCTGATTATGGAAGCACATAGTAAAATTGGGCACTTCAATGTGGCTGTACATTTAGATGGTATCCAGCTAAAAGAATACAGCAGCGTCGGTAGATCTAATTGGATTACTGGTTTTGCAACTGGTACTTCTTCCAAACATTTTCAGCATCAGTCACAGCGTTGTTCTCAACTCCTTTTAGGTCGTCATAGCGCAATTACTAAAAATCATCATTTGGATTGTACAAACAGTTTGACAATAGGAGAATTCACAACGATTGCCGGCTACCAAAGCCAATTTCTCACCCATTCAATAGATGTATTTGCCAATCGACAGGACAGTAAACCTATCGCTATAGGAAATTATTGTTTTGTGAGTACCAATGTTACTGTATTGGGAGGGGCTATATTACCAGACTATTCAGTTTTAGGGGCCAAATCATTACTTAATAAGAATTATAATGATTCTTGGATACTTTATGCCGGTGTGCCAGCAAGGCCCGTCAAATCATTACCGGAAGAAGCTCTATATTTTAAACGTAAAACCGGTTTTGTATTGTGAGATTTCTTAGAGTAATAGCTTCTATGGACCCTGCTTCAGGCGGTCCGTGTCAGGGAATTCGTAATAGCATACCTGCACTTAAAAATTTAGGGGTATCTACCGAAGTAATAAGTTTGGATGATCCAACAGCTCAATTTTTAGGAAATGACGAATTTACGATCATTCCATTGGGACCGGGAAAATCTCCCTATCGTTATAGTGCCAAATGGTCTTCATGGCTCCGCAATCATTTAGCTGCTTATGATGTGGTTATTATCCATGGCTTATGGTTATATAATAGTTATGGAACGTATAAGGCGTGGAAAAAATTAAAAAGCTCCGGTAAGAAAATACCACGTCTTTATGTCATGCCCCACGGCATGTTAGATCCCTATTTTCAAAAAGCTCCCGAGCGAAAATGGAAAGCATTTCGCAATCGTGTTTTTTGGAAATTGTTTGAACATAGGGTGGTAAATAATGTAGATGGTGTTTTGTTTACCTGTGAACAAGAATTAAGACTAGCTCAAGAGACTTTTGTACCCTACAATCCTCAAGCCGTACTTAACATTGGTTATGGTATTCAATCACCCCCAAAACCTACGACAGAACAAGAACAGGCATTTCATAGCATATGCCCAAAGCTGAGAGGTAAATCCTATTGGCTGTTTTTGAGTAGAATACACCCTAAAAAAGGAGTAGATCTGTTGATTAAAGCCTATATCCAACTTCAAAAGCACAGAGCAAACCTTCCGGCATTGGTGATTGCAGGTCCGGGCATGGATACAGCTTACGGGGAAGAATTGAAAAACTTGAGTAAAAATAGCCCTGATGTTTATTTCCCCGGGATGTTACAAGGAGCTCAGAAATGGGGGGCATTTTACCACGCGGAAGCCTTTGTTTTACCAAGTCATCAAGAGAACTTTGGGATCGCTGTTGCCGAGGCTTTAGCCTGCGCAGTACCTGTCTTGATCTCCGATCAGGTGAATATTTGGAGGGAAATAGAAGCAGGAAAGGCTGGGGTTGTATTTAAAGATACGTGTAATGCCACATATACATCCTTAAAGGAGTTTGATAAATATACCTCGGAGCAAAAAGAACAAATGAAAGCAAATGCGGTTGACGTTTATAATCGTTGTTTTACCATTGAGGCAGCAGCAAAGCAGATGCTAAAACAAGTTAAAGGTCTCTCAGAAGCAAGCAAGGAAACGAACAATGGCTGATCAACAAACTGATTTATCTCAATACACATCTGATTTTGGTCTTAAGAATAAAATAGGCCGTTTGCTCTGGGGCATAGTGTATATTCTATTTTTTCGTCCCTTTGCAACACGCCTATTTAAACGCTATCGCGTATTCTTGTTATCCTGCTTTGGTGCAAAAGTGCATCCTAAATGCCATATATATGCCTCGGCAAAGATTTGGGCTCCTTGGAATTTGACTATGGGAGCATACAGTACCTTAGGCCCGGGAGTAGATTGCTACAATCAAGGGCTAATAACAATTGGAGCAAATACCATAATCTCACAAAAAAGTTACCTCTGTGCTTCCACTCATGACTTTGAGCAGGCTGATTTTCCATTGCGTTGTAAACCCATCATTATTGGAGATTCGGTTTGGGTGGCTGCGGATGCTTTTGTTGGACCCGGCGTGAGTATTGGTGATGGGGCAGTTGTTGGGGCACGTGCTGCAGTATTTAAAAACGTAGAAGCTTGGACCGTAGTGGGAGGAAATCCTGTCTCCTTTATAAAAAAACGAATTATAGAATAGTTACTCAATTTAAATGAAATGAAAAATACATACTATATTCTAACCTCTCATTTGAAAACGCCTCAGTATTTATTAAAAAATTTGAAATGGAGGCGACACAGCCAGATTAGTGATTTGGAAATGATTTTTATTATTGGGGTTCCAAGAAGTGGTACTACCCTTTTACAAAAAATTTTAGAAGCACACTCTAAACTCTTTGCAATTCATAATGAAACGGCTGTATTCTCATATAAAAATTATTTTTCAGGAAATTTTAACCCTTTTGGGTTGGAGAAGTCATTGAATAAATCTCTTCTACTCGAAGCTAAAAATAACGTAGATTATTTTGATAAATGCGTAAGATATTTGATGAACAAACCAGAAAATAAAGGTCAAATATTCGTTGAGAAAACCCCTCAGCATATACAGCGATTAGATACTTTGGTGAAAGCTTTTCCTAATGCTAAGTTTGTGCATATAGTAAGGGATGGGAGAGATGCTTTTTGTTCAGCCCAAAAGCATCCTAATGTTTATCAAGGTCGCACTTTAAAATTATTTGCGCATTATTACTCCAAAGCGCTTAAACGCGTAGAAAAATACCGCGACAGTGTTATTACAATAAAATATGAGGATCTCGCAAAATCACCAAAAGATACAGTTGTGAATTTAATGGACCAGTTAGGATTAAATTTCGAAATAGACCAATTAGATTCTATGAGGCGCACATCAGACCCCCGTTCTAAATCTAAACAGTTTACCAAACTAAATGATAGGATTAATGACTCCAGTATAGGACGACAAAGAGAGGAGTTAGGAAGTAAAGAAATTAATGAATTTAACCGAATAGCTGGAAAGCAATTAATGCGCTACGATTATGAAATTTAATATCTGACACGAATGGAAATTTTGTTTTTATAAGATAATTGAAAACTTAACCAATGGTATCCTTAATTATACTCACCCTCAATGAAGAGCAAGACCTGCCCATGTGCCTCAATGCTCTAAAATGGTGCGATGATATACACGTTCTAGATTCGGGAAGTACTGATAATACACTTAAAATTGCGGAGTCTTACGGCGCGTGTGTGCATCACAATGATTTTAAGAGTTTCGGACAGCAGCGCAATCACGCATTAGATTCTATAAAAACAAAATATAATTGGGTTCTTTTTTTAGACGCTGATGAAGTGGTTACGTCCAGGTTCAAAGATGCATTACATAATACAATTGTAGAAGCTTCACCCGAAATTGCTGGATATTATTGTTGTTGGAAAATGATGTTGGAAGGTAGGTGGTTGAAACATTGCGATAATTTTCCTAAATGGCAATTTCGACTTTTGAGAAAAGGAAGAGCGCGTTTTACCGACTTTGGACACGGTCAAAAGGAGGGTGTGGTTGATGGGAAAATAGAATATATTAAAGAACCATACTTGCATTATAGTTTTTCTAAAGGATGGGCAGAATGGATCAACCGGCATAACAAATATTCAACCCAAGAAGCCATAGCAAGACTTGAGCACCGTCCTCCATTTAAAGACATATTTTCGGGTAATACCAGTGTACGTAACCCTGCTTTAAAGTCTTGGTTAATTCGATTGCCGGGTTGGCCTTTATTGCGTTTTGTTCAAGCCTATATAGTTAATCTTGGTTTTCTTGAAGGTAAGCAAGGATTAATATATTGCGTTAATATGGGTTTTTATGAGTATATGATTAAGATTAAAATAAATGAAATAAAGTATGGACCCTCAATTAACTAGCAATTTTAACTTAAGTGTATTCTAGTCAAAGTTGGAACTGTTTAGAATTATACAATTTGCAAATGAAAGCCTTCTTAAGGTTTTGAAGTATCTTGTTTTAGGAATTATTATTACTCTCCTCTCACTATAAAGTCTATTGTGATTTTCCTATGACTACAATGATATTTACTTTATTGCGTAATTTCTATAGGATAATAATTCGTTCTTTTCCAGTTCGATGTAGATTTAGAGTTTTAGCCTTTTTAGCATTCTTGATAAGCCCTATTCATAGATTATTTTTGATGATTGACAAGAAACAGTATTCAAAATATAAGCTGGAAGTGGGAGTGCCTCTCAGCTTGATTTGGCTGTTGCTGCCATTAAAAAAAATATCAATTAAACCAAGTTTTTGTTTCAAACAAGAAAAAAGACTTAAATCTATACTAGCGAAAAAAAAAGGTGTTATTTTGATAGGATATCACAGCTTATTGTTAAAGTTTTTTAATTTGTATTTAATAGAAAATATAAAAATCCCTGTGACTTTAGGAGTGCGTGAGACTGAGAATATTTTTGGTTGTAAGTTTGAAAATAAGATTCAACCTAGTTATATGTTTCTAAAAAAAATACAAACAGCTTTAAGACGAGGAGAGTTAGTAGCGGCTTTGATAGATACGCCACAATTAAATAATCAAACTGTACAGATTCAAACCCGTTTTGGTATAATGAATATCTCTAAATCAATTTTGCATATGGCGGTTCTAGAAAATGCAACAATAATCTTCGTAGCCCCTAAATTATATAAAGGAGGCATTAGTTTTGATTCAGAGTTTATTGAAAATCCTAATAATTTAGAAAGTGTTATATATAGATATCAACTCTTTTTAGCATAATAAAAAAATATAAATATGAAACGAATTCTAATTACCGGTGGTGCCGGGTTTTTAGGTTCGCATTTATGCGAACGCCTGTTAAAGGAGGGGAATGAAGTCATTTGCCTTGATAATTATTTTACCGGGAGCAAAAAAAATATTGTCGAATTTTTAGACAATCCCTATTTTGAACTGGTACGTCACGACGTCACAGAGCCCTATTATGCCGAGGTGGACGAGATCTACAATCTGGCATGTCCCGCCAGCCCGGTACACTACCAATACAATCCCATCAAAACCATCAAAACTTCGGTAATGGGGGCGATTAACATGTTGGGACTGGCCAAGCGCGTAAAAGCGCGGATCTTACAGGCCAGTACGTCTGAAGTTTATGGGGATCCTGCTGTACATCCCCAACCCGAAAGCTATTGGGGAAATGTAAATCCCATTGGCTTGCGCTCCTGTTATGATGAGGGAAAACGCTGTGCGGAAACCCTGTTTATGGACTATCACAATCAAAATGGAGTAGACATCAAAATTGTACGTATTTTCAATACCTATGGTCCTAAAATGAATCCGGAAGATGGAAGGGTAGTCTCTAACTTTATCGTACAGGCCTTAAAAGGCGAAGACATCACCATCTTTGGCGATGGAACCCAAACCCGTTCTTTTCAATATGTAGACGATTTGATCGAAGGCTTTTACCGTATGATGCACAGCGAAGCCGGCTTTACCGGTCCGGTTAATTTAGGAAACCCTGGAGAGTTTACCATGCTGGAACTGGCTGAAAACGTGTTGGATCTCGTAGGCTCCAAGTCAAAGCTCAAGTTTATGCCCTTACCTCAGGACGATCCCAAACAGCGCAAACCCGATTCCTCTCTGGCTTTTGAAAAGCTCAACGGCTGGGAATCTCAGGTAAAGTTGCGCGAAGGTCTGGAAAAAACCATTGCCTATTTTGATCAGACTCTTAAAGAAGCCTAAACTTGAAAATATCGGTCATAACCATCGTATATAATAACAAGGCCACCATAGCCTCCTGCATCAAGTCGGTATGGGCACAGGACTATCCAGACGTGGAGCACATCGTGATTGATGGAGGTTCTACAGATGGGACCCAGGATATTATTGAAGACTATAGAGAACATCTGGGGTATTATATCTCAGAGCCAGACAAAGGTTTGTATAACGCCTTAAATAAAGGCATACGTGCGGCTACAGGGGATATTATCGGAATTTTGCATTCCGATGATTTTTACCCCAAAACGCGTACTTTAAGTGAAGTAGCTCAGGGGTTTCAAACCAGCGGTGCCGATATGGTTTATGGGAATGGCATGTTTGTAGATCGGGAGCAGCCCGATATGGTCAAGCGCATCTATAAAGCCAAGCCGTTTAAATCCGGTTACCTCAAGTGGGGTTGGGTACCTTTGCATACCACTATCTACGTGAAAAAAGAAGTTTTTAGGGATTATGGTCTCTATGAAGAGCAATACCGTATCGCCAGCGATTATGAGATCACGCTACGCTGGTTGAGCAATCCTCAATTAAAAACCCATTTTATAAACGATTGGTTGGTCAAGATGCGCTTGGGAGGGAAAAGCACCACGCCGGCTTTACAAAAAAAGAAATCAAAAGAAGATTTAGCGATAATCAAGAAGTATCCACTTTTGGGTGTTATTACCTTAGCCTTTAAGATAGGACGTAAGATACCCCAATATATTCTTCCTCGAATTCAGAAGTTTGATTAGTAGTTTTTAGACTTAAATAACCGATATTTTTGAAGCGTTCACAACTCATAGTCCCTATAAGCATACTCATTCATTTAATATTGTTAAATGGGGTGTTGGCATGGTTTATCCCGGAAGTCTATTTCAACAGCAACTCCATTCTGTTCTTCAATGCAACATGGTTAATGAGTGCTTATGCGATAGATTATTATCCCACATCCAGGAAGGAACGTTTTTTTACCAATTTCCATAAACCCATTCAGCTCTATTTACTGTTTGCCTTGGGCTACTTTGCCTGGTTCAGTTTAAGTAATACGTCCTTGGGGGCGATTGGTTTTCACAGCAATTTACTATTGGGCTTATTTGCAAGTTTGCTGGGGTACCGCGTTCTGTTTTATTATGCGCGGGGTAAATACCGGGAAGTGGGGGGGAATGCCGTAAATGTGGTCGTGATTGGTCGGGATCGCAACCTAAAAAAGATCAGAAAGGTGTTTGATGAGCCCGATCTGGGGTACCGGTATTTAGGATATTTTGATAACAGCCATTCTAAAAGTCCTACCTATTTGGGCAAAGTTGAAGAAGCCTTTTCTTATATTTCACAGAGTAATGTGCAACAAGTTTTTTGTGTTGCCTCGCGTTTATCCCAGCCGCAGCTCTTCAATTTGATGGCTTATGCCGATAATAATTTGATCAAGCTGAAGATCATCCCTGATAATAAAGAGATCTTTACCCGGGCGATGAAGATCGAGCTGTATGATAATGTACCCGTACTCAATTTACGAGAATTGCCTTTAGAAACGCCTTATGCCAAGGTGGTCAAGAGGGCGTTTGATGTGTTCTTTGCAGTATTTGTAATGGTGTTTGTGTTGTCTTGGTTGAGTCCGTTGATCTTTATTTTGCAGCGTCTGGATTCTAACGAACCCCTGTTTTTTAAGCAAAAGCGGCATGGGGTTAATCGTAAGGTATTTTGGTGTTATAAATTCCGTTCCATGACCACAACCGCCGATGCCGATACCATAATGATGACCAAAAACGACAAGCGGGTGACCAAACTCGGACGCATCTTAAGACGTACCAGTATTGATGAACTCCCGCAATTCTTCAACGTCTTGCTGGGGGATATGAGCGTAGTAGGACCGAGACCGCATATGGAACTACACACAGAAAAATACCAGACATCAGTAGATAAATATTTAGTAAGGCACTTTGTTAAACCGGGGATTACGGGCCTGGCCCAGATCAAAGGCTACCGCGGAGAGATCGTAGCACAAAGCGATATCGTAAACCGTACCCGACTTGATATTTTTTATGTAGAAAAATGGTCCTTATGGCTGGATGTTAAGATCATCATCAAAACGATCTTGAACGCCATACAAGGCGAAGAAAAGGCCTACTGAGAAGTTCATTTAAAATCCATGCATTCATGTTAAAAAAACTATATTTGCCCAAACTTGCATTTCAAATGAAGCAAAAATTTTACAGATATCATATTTTTATAGTCATGGCTTTGGGACTGTTTCTAAATTCATGTGTTTCCAGGGAAAAAGTGGTGTACTTTGAGAATGCACAAGAAGTACAGTCCTCTATCCTAGCTGCAGACGCCACCGTACGCATCAAACCCAATGATGCGATCACTATAAGAGTAAATGCCCCGGAACAGGCGGCGGCCATGCCTTATAATTTGACAAAATCTTTGGCAGTAGGCAGTGCTACACAAGCCAACATTGAGCTAGAGACCTATGTGGTAGAACAAGACAGCACCATCATGTTTCCGGAATTGGGGCGTATCAAAGTAGGGGGCTATACCAATATCGAACTGGCACGTAAGATCGAAGACCAGTTACGCCCGTATTTAAAACAACCTTTGGTCACCGTACGCATACAAAACTTTCAGGTAAGTGTTTTGGGAGAGGTTAGAAGTCCGGGACCGGTGATCACCACCAACAATCAGTTGAGCCTACCGGAAGCTTTGGGAGGAGCAGGTGATCTCCTGATCACGGCAAAACGGAATAACATTTTAGTCGCTCGTGCAGAACAGGGTAAAATGACCTACCATTATCTGGATTTGACCGACGCCAACATCACCAGCTCGCCCTATTATTACCTGCAGCAAAACGATATCGTTTATGTAGAGCCCAATGCTGGTCAACGCCAGCGTGCCGGGATCTTAAGTACCTTATCGACCTACTTAGGCTTAGCTTCGGTGGCCATTTCTTTAGCCCTAATTTTCACCAGATAACCAGATTATGCCCGAACTCAATTCCACCACAGAGCAAAGCTTAGATTTAAGAGAAGAGCTGAATAAATATTTGCGTTATTGGCCTTGGTTTATATTTTCTTTGCTAATACTTTTGATATTGTCCTATACGTATTTGCGCTATGAGACTACTGTTTATTCCACCTTTTCTACAATTCTTATAAAAGACGATAATAGTGCATCTTCAGAATTAATTGCTCTTGAAGAGCTAGGAATAACACCTAGCGGTTCAGGGAATTCGATGGCTAATGAAATCGGAATTTTAAAATCCCGAGGGCTTATGGTAAATGTGGTCAAAGCCCTGGATCTTAACATAATCTATACCGCCCCGGGAAATGTTAAGGATGTCGAATTGTATACGAACGCTCCGGTAAAGATCAACATGGTGCAATTTGATCCAGAGCAATTTAATGGCTTACCGGCCAAGGCTAGGAGCTTTAAAGTAAGCGGAAAGCCTTCGGGTGGATTAGAGTTTTACAATGAGTTCACCGGAAAACGCATAACAGGGGATTTCGACAGTCCAATAGACCTAGGCTTTGCTATTGTAGTAGTGACAAGTTCTGAGGCTATGGCGGCCAATGCTGTATTTGAGATTACCATATCTTTTTCTTCTTATGAACAGGCTGCCAATAAATACCGAGCCAATTTAGGAATCCAGCTTACCGATAAGACAGCTTCATTACTGCAGTTGAGTATGCAGGATAATGTACCGCAAAAAGCCCGGGATATTTTAGATCAGTTGGTTGTTGAATACAATAAAGATGCGATAGAAGACGATAATCTCGTAGCTAAAAGTACCGGAGAATTTATCGAAGAGCGTTTGGATATCATTTTAGCCGATTTGGATGATGTAGAGGGAGATATTGAAAATTTTAAAGAAGAACGCCGCATCACCAGTATTGAAAGCGAAGCCGAGTTGTTTTTGGAAAGTTCTAAGAGTTACGAGACTCAGCGCAGGGAAGTAGGCGTACAGCTGGAGTTGATCCAATTGATGATCGAATTTGTACAAAATGCAGACAATGCTAAATTGCTTCCGGCCAATATGGGGATCGAAGAGTCTGCGGTCAACACGGCCATTCAGGAATACAATAGCTTAGTTCAGGAACGCAACCGCATCTTACGGGGGTCTTCCGAAGAAAATCCGGTGGTCTTACGTATGAATAGCGAGATCAGTACAGCCAGAGAAAATATTTTACAAAGCTTACTCACCTTACGTAATACACTTAGACTTACTGCGCAAGATTTGAACCGCCAGGCAATGCAGATCGACAATGAAATTCGCGAAGTTCCGGCAAACGAACGTCAATATCGCGTCAAGGCACGGCAACAGGGTATTAAAGAAGAACTCTACCTGTTCTTATTGCAAAAACGCGAAGAAAATGCCTTAAAAGCGGCGATCAGTGTACCTAAGGCCAAAGTCATCGATGCACCATATGGCGCGCAGGTGGTTTCCCCAAATCGCCGTAGCGTCTATCTGGGTGCTGTCTTAGCGGGTTTGCTCATTCCTTTTGGGGTCATCTATATTCGTCGTTTATTGAATAATAAGATCGAGCGCCGCGAGGATATTGAAAAAGTAACACGTCAGATACCTATAGTTGGAGAGTTGCCACGTGTAGCCAAAGGAGAATCTGATCTTATTGAGGAGAACGACCGTTCGGTATTGGCAGAATCTTTTAGAATTATGACCACAAACTTACAATACCTGCTGGTCAATGCAAATAATGAGGGGAAAGGCTATTGTATCTATACCACCTCTACCGTTAAAGGAGAAGGGAAAACCTTTACCAGTATCAACTTGGCGATGACCCTGGCCAATACCGGGAAAGAGGTCGTGATCGTAGGGGCCGATCTTCGTAATCCGCAATTGCAGCGTTACGATACAGAATCAAAGAGTTTCTTGGGGGTGAGTGATTACTTGGTCAATGACGACCATGCCCTAAAGAGTTTGATTAGAGCCTCCAAGTTTCATCCCAAATTGCATTTATTATTGTCGGGAAGCATCCCGCCCAATCCCTCAGAATTACTCCGCCAGGCCAAGTTTGGGCAAATGATCGAAGAACTCCGTGCCCAATACGACTATGTTATTGTTGATACGGCGCCTTCGATGCTGGTAGCCGATACCTTCCTGATCAGCAAATACGCCGACTTGATCCTGTATATGACGCGAGCCGGATACACCGAGAAAAAATTGCTCAACTTTGCGGTAGACGCACAAAACGACGGGAAATTGCACGACATCAGTTTTGTGATCAATGATGTAACCACGGCCAATTTTGGCTATGGCAATAAATACGGCTATGCCTACGGGCAGGAAAAGCCCTCATTATGGGAACGCTTTAAAAAAAGTTTTTAAGTAGTATATAGCTACTAGCTAATAGGTCGATAGATCATTTAAGAAAGGATGCCTTTGGGTGTCCTTTTTTTTGTTTGTTGTTTTCTGTTTACAGTTTCTTGTTTTGAGTTTTTTGTTTCGGTTTTAAGATTAGCTGATAGCTTATAGTCGATAGGATGGAGTGGTTTGTGGTAAAGTTGTTATTGGGGACTAGAAACTAGGGATTGGTTTATAGGGTTCGTTATTCTTGATTTCTTTTCGTTATTTTTTGTTCGGGGTTTTAAGATTAGCTTATAGCTTGTAATGGATAGCTGTTAGTCGGTAGCCCTAGGAAGTGGGAGTGTTTGTTGTTTGTGATTCCTTGTTTTGGGTTAGGGCATTAAAGAAAGAAATCTAGATTTGTTAATGTATTCTTAAATTTTGACTTTTCAAAAGCTGTTTTCATACATTCTTCATACACTATCCTAGGGGATGCCTAGGAGTTGACTGGGAGTTGGCCTGCCTGAGCCACAGTTTACCCTCATTGGAATGCTAGTTACTTTTAATAATATTTTGATCATTTTCTTTACTCGTGTGTTTGTTATTTCACGGGAACTCGTGAATCTCCTAACGTCGATTTAGCTCGCGGGTTTATTATTTTACGGGAACTCGTGAACCTCCTGACGTCGGTTTAGCTCGCGTGGTTATTATTTTACGGGAGCTAGTGAGCCTCGTGTCCTCGGTTTGAGTAATGTCAGTTACAATTTTTGTTCTTTACTTTTCTTTGCTTCTCCAAAGAAAAGTAACAAAAGAAAAGAGCCCCTCGCTTAGGAATTTTTTGCCTTATCAGGCAAAAATCGCCTTGTCAGCTCCGCGTCGCTACCGCTCCTGTCCTTCGGAGCTGCCTGCAGCTATTCTGAACCGAGGGATATTAAAATCGTTTAACCCTTCGGGTATTTAAAAGAATTTTACTAAAGGTAATCAGTCATCTCGACGCTAGGAGCGATCTCACACCCTTTTCTCCCGAAGCTTCGGGAGAAAAGGGTGTGAGGATGAGAGATACAAGATGCGATTGCTCCCGATGGTCGAAATGACTGTGTGTTTCAACATCAGTCAATAAAACCAAGTCTCCCTTCCGATAACTATCGGAAGAAGGGAGATTTAGAGGGGGGTAAGATTTCGTTTGAAAACATCCATCCCCAACCCTTCCTTCGAAGGAAGGGCGCTAGTATTTGATCACGCGATACCATTCCCTATATGCATTGGGACAGGCAGCGCGGAAACGTTTATGGATAGGCAGATCGGGAACAATGTCATGCTGAACGTGTTTCAGCATCTCATCCGGTGATACTTCTCGATACAATCCTTTCGCACTTGGGTGCTCAAGCATTACTCGAAGTGACCGTGCGTTGCTCATTTGTATTTTGTACATCTGACTTTGTACTTTAATCCGGAATAACAAATAGCAGCATAAGGTTCGCTAACCGCCTACTGCCCACTGAGACAGCTGACTGAATACTGCCACTGCTGACTTCATAAAACTTCTCGATACACTTCTTTCGCACTAAGGTTCTCAAGCATTACTCGAAGTGACCGTACGCTGTGTATTTTCATACCGGCAGATTCGGCCAAAAGTGACCTTTTCGGCAAAATCGGCACGGATGTACCATGCTGCTGGTTTTCAGCTTTTAAGCCTGTTTACTTTGTGACCTAATTTAAATCTTTTTTATTATGGCTAAACAAGCTGGAATTATCAAGTTGAAGGGCACTATCGGGGATATTGCCTTTTACAAAAGTGCAGATGGGCATATGGCCCGCTTTAAAGGAGGTGTAGATGGCAAGCGTATTGCGACCGACCCTGCTTTTCAACGTACCCGGGAGAACGGGGCGGAATTTGGACGTGCCGGGAAAGGCGGGAAACTGCTGCGCAACTCGATGCAGGTGCTGTTGCAACAGGCTAAGGACCCTAAAGTGGTGAGCCGATTGACTACGCAATTGCTGGCGATCATCAAAACGGATGCTACCTCTGTACGTGGGGAACGTAACCTGACCGATGGCGAATTGGCTTTTCTAAACGGCTTTGACTTTAATGCCAACAGTCCGTTAAGCACTACGTTTGCTGCACCCTTTAGTGTAAGCTACGACCGGGCCACTGGAGCCGTGGGGCTGGTGCTGGAAGCCTACAATCCACAGGTGCAGATCGCGGCACCTGCAGGGGCTACGCATTACAAGCTGAGCTGTGGGGTAAGCGAACTCGATTTTGAGGCGCAGACTTCGCTCTTTAAGACCGTGACTACCGGGATTTTACCCTACACCAACACGGAGGTGGCAGCTACCAATCTTGATGTGAGTATCACAGCAGACAGCGCATTGAGTGTGGTACAGGCGCTGAGTATTGAGTTTTATCAAGAGGTAAACGGCACGATGTATGCCCTGCAAAACGGAGCGTATAACGCGATGGCAGTGGTACAGGTAGCGCAACCGGCCTAAGATGGAATGGGTATTACAACGCAGCTACTATGCCTGGGGCACTAACGGGGCGCTGTTTGTAAACGGGAGGTTTGTCTGCTTTACGATCGAACTGCCTTGGCGTGAGAATCGCAGGAATGTATCTTGCATTCCCGAAGGGCGTTATGAACTACAGCCGCGTATTTCTAAGAAGTTTGGAAATCACCTCCTCTTGGTTGGGGTACCGCACCGCAGTATGATCTTGCTGCATCCCGCTAATTATGCTTTAGGTGAATTGCAGGGGGGTATCGCGCCGGTTTCTGAGCTTAGTGGCATTGGGCGTGGCTTGCATTCCCGAAGGGCTTTAGAACGCTTACTGCTAGTACACCGCGATGCGGTGGAACGACAGGAGACTATTTATTTAACCGTAACCTATAACAGTCATGAATATCTTAGAACGTTATCAAAAACCCACCCCGCGGTTTTTCCGCATCCTGCGGGCAGTGGGGGTTAGCCTGGCCAGCGGGGGAGCGGCGTTGCTCGCTGTACCCGTGACCTTGCCGGCCGTGGTGCTGAGTCTTGCCGGTTATGCGGTCGTTGCCGGAAGTGTAGCTACTGCAGTAAGTCAGGCAGTGGTTGCAGACGCAGATCCGGATGCGGAGACAAAGTCTGCCGATGAACAGTAGCTCTGCCTCTTTAAAACTGGGCACGCTGAGTGGAATGGTGGCCGCAGCCCTTCCCAGCCTGCAACGCGACAAGCTGCTTGAAGCGGTGATACTTGCGGGAGTGGGTGCCTGTGTGAGCTTTGTGGTTTCTTTGGTTTTAAAAGTTGTTTTTAAGTTTTTACAAAAACGCTTTTTTAAACCAAGAGATCCTAACTCGTAATCGCATTTATGTGATTTCTTGATGTATTAAACCCTTTTTTCAGATTTAGGTCTGGAGGAAGGGTTTTTTTTGGCGCCGCCAAAGGGAGAATACCCTGTCCCGATATCGGGATCGCACGAACTGACACAGGTTGTCACTTTGGTTAGGGGTTAGGATTTAGCTTGTAGTCGATAGGGAGTAAAGTGCTCTCCCGAAAATTTTTGAGATGCACTTCGACAAGCTCAGTGTGACAGGCACGAACTGACAGCGGATTGTCACTTCATGAATTAAGTGGAGCGATAGCAAAACTTAATTTGTATCGAGAAGTCTTTGAAGTTAGGGAGTTTATTGTTAACGAGGCTTCTCGATACACTGGCTTTCGCCTGAGGCCTCAATCCAATACTCGAAGTGACCTTCTTGCTTTAAATGCTCATTTATACTGTTAAATTTTTTCGGTACTACGAAAGAGGTACCGAAAGATTCTGGTTTTTTCTACAGAGGTTTGTGGTAGGATTACAGCTTGAACTGCTTATGAAAACCCGACGCTTGTGTGTGTTTCCCAAAGATGTACAGTGTATCACCGGAAAGAGTGAACGCTATGGAAGGAGATTGTTGGCAGATATCAGAGTATTTTTTAAAAAAGAACCGCATCAGTTTATAACCGTGTATGAGTTTGCTACCTATTGCGGCTTGGATGTTGAGGATTTGTTTGATTATCTGGATTAGCCAGCTGTTGATGGGTACGCGATGCAATGCCCCATATGCATTGGGACAGGTAGCGCACGAACAGGGAATAGGTAGGTGGTGCAATGCCCTATATACATTGGTATAGGAGGAAATAGTCAGGAATAAAACATCAGTTCTTTTTATAGATACGCTGTTTACCTGCTTGATCAATTTTAAGTAATTGTTCGTTTACTTTACGCTTTAAAATAACAGAGACGGCCGAGGTGGTGGTTTGAATATGATAGACTTCATTCAGCTCGGTGACCACATCCTTAGCTGTACGGCCCTCATTAAAATAATCACCGGCTACAAAGCCCTCGATGCGTTGTGTGAGTCGTGTTTTTTCAGCTCGAACTGCAGATAATTTAAAGCGAGGCTCTAAATCGATTGGAAAGTCAAAAGCTTGAGCCGGATGTAGCTCCAATGCTTGGCAAATGGCGATGACATAGGACAACGAACTCTCTTCACCGGCTTCGATATTTCGAATGGTTTGTGCAGAGAAACCCGTCATTTCAGAAACATCTTCTACAGACAGTTCTAAGGTCTCCCGTTGTGTGGAGAGGTTAGCCCCCAGTTTAACTAAGTTGAGTTCGTCTTTATATCTTGACATAGATCAAATTGAACAATCTATACAGCAACAAAAAATATATTGTAATTACTATTTGTTGTTTATTAGATTTATTATATATTTACCTCATAATTAGGATGCTGTGTTATTGTTTTGATGCATAAAGCAGGTAGTGTTCCTATTTTTCACCTCATAACCATCAGCTATCCGGGCAGCTGTCGTTGTGACTAAGGCAGTTTTAAAAACTGCTGCTCCTAATCCCCCTAAATAGTAAAAAGGCCATCGTGGTCGGCGCATGCTCATGCGTAATTTAAAAATCGGTATGCCTTGGCATCCTTAACTCACTTAGCTTATGACACAGGTGCCAACGGGGCACACCACGTCGCTAAACCTTTTACTGGTAATTGAGGGAAAGCTACACTAAGCATGGCGCTTCAATTGAAGCCGCCATGGGTATTGAACACACTACAAGTTGATGCAAAGATAAGGATGTTTTAGCGTCTTTATGTTTTCTGTATTTGGAAAGCAGCCCTATGACATTGTAGGGCTGAGCCCAAAGAATACATTTAAAGACTATTTTGGGAAATGAGCTGGCTTGTTGCGTTGGGTCCTTTTAATTAAAAAGAATGTATTAAAGTGGATGATACATTTAGATTCTGTCTTGTGAGCTTTGATCTTCTGGCTGCTACTTGGTTGTTTATTGGCGTCGCCAAAGGGTTTAATATGCTGAGGCTTGCCTTGAGGTAGGCTACTTAGTATTTAGGTTAGAAAATAGAGGTAATGGGTTCTATGGCATGTTTTGTTCATTTTCTTTGCTTCTCCAAACAAAACGAACCAAAAGAAAAGAGTCCCTCGCTTAGGAATTTTTCGCCTTAGGGGCGAAAACCGCCTTGTCAGCTCCGCGTCGCTACCGCTCCTGAATCTCGGAGCTTCCTGCGACTATTCTGAACCGCGGGAAGACATTGGTTTAACACTTCAAATTATAAAATCAATACGTTAAGTCCATCAAATTGAAAAGTAAAATTGTATTAATCATCTAAAACAAAAGAGCATATGACAAACGTGCGAACGGGAGCACACCATCCTGCTAAAGCACCCGTGGGTTACAGGTCATTCCCTAAGAGAGATCGGTAGTTGGGTTGGGGTTGCATGCACTGCATGCAGCACGGGCTTATACAGTTCCTGTACAAGCACAGGGGCTTTAGCAGTAGTTTTTATAGGATGTTTTTTGATTTTCTTTAGCTCGCGAATTTCCTGAATTGAGATAGTCGCTTAAAGAAAGCCTTCGGCTATTAGAAAGTATAGGTTCTTTAGCAAGTTCTGTTCATTTTCTTTACTCGTCTAAAGAAAACGAACCAAAAGAAACGACGCCTTTTGGATAGGTATTTTTTGCTATCGCAAAAACCGCAAGCGTATCCCTAAATTTCTTCCAAGGCTTCAGAAATTTTTAACGGGATCCCCTTGCTATACTGACCAAAAGGAAGCTTAACCCTTCGGGTTTGGATAGCTTGTAGTTAAGGTTTACGTTGAGTTAACCTCAAGCTCCCGCTCCGACCTTGGTGAAAGTGTTAAAGGAGATGATTAAGGACGAGGACAACGAGAATGCTATACCGAAGAAAAAGAAGGCTTAAAAAAGGTATTCTTAGTTCCATTCTTGGCAACGGCCTACTTTTTACATCTGTAGTAAAACAAGCAAACGCCGCAGCGATGGGCAGTGGAGGATGGCTTAGCGCAGCGGTTTGCCATCCGCACGATAAGGTGTTTGCGTAGTTTTCAAGGATGTAAAAATAAGCCTTGATCTTTTGTTTCTTTTGCATCAAGGCAAAAGAAAGGAATCAAGAGAGGACAACGGAAACTTCCTGCTATACTGAGAAAAGAAAGTTTAATAAATAAATTTTAGAACATTACTATAAAACATTTGAATTAGCCATAAAAAAAGAGCTGCAGACCGCAAGGTCTGTGAAAGAGAAATCTTGGTTTTTAAAAGTGGATCACCTCATTGGGCACGGAGTATGCCGGATGAGATTCTACACCCTGCCTAACGGCAGGTCTAGAATGACGCCTTTTGCAAAGCCGTATAAGCAAAAAAGCCTTCCCTCGAGATTGGCGTCTGCGGGAAGGCGTGCGCTTAAATAAAACGATTGTTTCATTTTAACACGACGAAGTTATGAAAATTTTGACTACGCGCCTTACGGGGGCTGCGTGGATACTTGTTACCTTATTTTGGGCAACAGGAAATCTACTTTGGGCCACGCCCCAACAAGCCGTATCCGGTACCGTTACCGATGCGCAAGACAATCCCATTCCGGGCGTAAGTATACGCTTGTTGCACAGCAACACGGGTACGCAAACCGATATGCAAGGAGTCTTCAGCATTCAAGCACTACCTGGCGATACCTTAAGCATCAGTTATCTTGGGTTTAGGACACTACAACTGCCGGTAGGGAATCAAACTACATTTACTATTGTCCTGCAACAGGACATCACCAACTTGGACGAGGTGACCATCAATGCCGGGTATTACAACACTACGCGCAGGGAGCAAACGGGAAGTATCGCTCGGGTGACCGGTGAGGAAATCGAGCGGCAGCCGGTGACTAATCCGTTAGCGGCCTTGCAGGGTAGGATGGCGGGGGTTTCTATTGTACAACGCAGCGGCGTACCGGGGAATGCACCTGCGATTCAAATACGTGGGCAAAACAGCTTGCGTAACGGTTTTGGCAACTCGGGTAACCTGCCGCTGTATATTATTGATGGCGTACCTATAGACAGTGCACCGCTTAACAGCTTTAGCGGGCTAACCAGCCCAACTATCTCAGGTATAGATCCGCTTAATACCCTGAATCCTGCGAACATTGAAAGCATCGAAGTTCTCAAAGATGCCGATGCTACCGCCATCTACGGTTCGCGTGGAGCAAACGGGGTGATCCTGATCACAACCAAAAAAGGAACAGGCGGGAATCAAAAGACCCGCATCAACGCGCAGGTCTATACCGGTGCCGGTGTGGTACCCCGTAAATTGGATCTGATTAATACAGCAGACTATATCAGTCTAAGGCAGGAAGCCTTTGCCAATGACGGTACAACCCCTACAGAAACAAATTCCCCTGATTTGCTATTGTGGGACACAGATCGGTATACCGACTGGCAGGAAACTTTGTTTGGTGGCACAGCAGCAACTACCGGGGTCAATCTGGGCGTGAGTGGGGGGAGCGAACGAACCTACTACAACCTGGGCGTAGGTTATCAACGGGAGACCTCGGTCTTTCCGGGTGATTTTAGGTATAATAAGCTTACCGCTAACCTAAGCCTCAATCACCGCAGCAGTGATGAACGTTTTAAGTTACAACTCAGCACCTCCTTTGGTAGTGATAATAACCAACAGTTTGACGGCAGCAGCTTTGTAAGTACCGCCTTATCGCTGGCACCCAATGCACCGGCATTGTATACCGATGACGGGGAGTTAAACTGGGAAGACTCGAGTTGGAGTAATCCACTTGCCACTTTGTACCGGGAGAGTGAAGCCCGGGTACAGCAGCTTATCAGCAACCTGAGTTTGAGTTATGCCATCACCCCGCAGCTGGAAGCGCGACTCAGTACCGGCTATACGCTTTTAAATAGCGAGGAGATAACAGAGCAACCCATCCGGTTTTATGATCCGGCACTTTGGGCTAATATTCGTACGCGCTCCCTGCATATCGCGGCCGGGCGTCAATCTTGGATTGTGGAGCCGCAACTCAATTATCGCAATACCTGGGGGAGGTTTAATCTGGATGCTCTGGCGGGAAGCACTTTTCAGCATCGCAAAAATACCACACTCAATATCGTTGGTACAGGTTATGCAAATGACCAGCTACTGGGCAATCTGGAGGCAGCAGAGCAACTAAGCGTAATTGCGAATAGCATTCAGGAATATGCCTATGCCGCAGCTTTTGGGCGCATCGGTCTCCATTACGGCGGTAAGTATTATCTCAATCTTAGCGGAAGGCGGGACGGCAGCAGCAGGTTTGGTCCGTCCCGGCGTTTTGCCAGTTTTGGGGCCGTAGGAGGGGCGTGGATCCTGAGTGAAGAACGCTGGATGCAAGGTCTAAAGCCGTTTTTATCCTTTACCAAATTACGCGGGAGCTATGGGTCTACCGGAAGCGATCAAATAGGGGATTACGGGTATCTAGATACCTATTCAGCCACTCCGGGAGGGGGAGGTTTGTATCCCACTCAATTGACCAATCCTATTTATTCGTGGGAGCGCAACCGCAAGCTGGAGCTGGCCTTAGAATTGGGCTTTTGGAATGACAAACTACGGCTGAATACGAGTTGGTACCGCAACCGCTCTTCCAATCAACTGGTGGGCTATAACCTGCCTGCTATCACCGGTTTTACCAGTGTACAGGCCAATCTGAATGCCACGGTAGAAAATACGGGTTGGGAGTTTGAAGCCTTCACAAATCTAAACTCAGGGCGTTTTAACTGGCAGGCTTCGCTGAATGTGAGTATCCCTGAAAACCGACTGGTTTCTTTTCCGGGAATAGAAGAAAGTTCGTATGCCAATATGTATAAAGTAGGGGAGTCCCTTAACATTCAGTTACTCTATGACTATACCGGGGTAGACCCGGAGACGGGGTTGTACACGGTTATGGATGTCAATGAAGATGGGGTGTATAACTCTGATGACCGCGTGGTGGTTCAAGATCTTACCCGAACCCTCTTTGGTGGATTTCAGAACCAATTTACTTATGGTCGTGTAAGCCTTGATTTTTTATGGGAATTTGTAGTACAGGACGGGCTGCAATATTATCCTGCATTAACACCCGGCAGAATGGGTACTATGTTACAGGAAGATTACGACCGGCGTTGGCAAAACCCGGGAGATATTGCAGAAATCCAAAAGGCCTCGGTAGGAGTAAGTGCCCTGTTGGCAAACTTTAGATATCAGACCAGTGATAAACTGTATACAGACACTTCTTTTTTACGACTGCGTACCCTGGGGCTTAGTTATGTGCTCCCTACTGAAAAACTGGGGATAAACTCCTGCATCTTATTTCTACAGGGGCAAAATCTGTTTACCCTGACCACTTACCGCGGCCTAGACCCCCAGTACCCCGGAACCACCTTACCCGCTTTACGTATGCTGACAGCGGGGCTTAAACTTAATTTTTGATCTGTTATGAGAACTACTTTAAAATATTATACAAGATTCCTCAGCTTACCGATATTGTGGTGCCTATGGGCCTGTGAGCCTTTTGTGGAGGTTGAAGTACCCAATGACCGTATCACCAGTCTCACTGTGTTTAGCGATGATGCCACCGCCCGCGAGGCGATGGACGGGGTGTATATCCAATTGTTTAACACGGCCTTTGCAGCAGGAGGTAACCAAAGTGTTAGTTTTTTGGGCGGGCTCTCTGCTGATACCTATACCGTAACCAATGTAGTACCTGAGATGGAAGCCTTTGCCGCACATCAACTGGAAGCTACAAATAGTTTGAATCTGGCTTTATGGTCTGGCGCTTATAACACCATTTATATGTGTAATGCCATTCTGGAGGGGGTTGCGGGCAACACTAGCTTAAGTCCGGATACCCGAGACGCTTTGGAAGGGGAAAGCCGTTTTGTACGGGCATTTACCTATTTCTATCTGACCAATTTATACGGAGATGTGCCCTTGGTTACCCAAACCGATTATACCGTTAATGCCTTAAAAGCCCGAAGTTTGCAAACTGAGGTCTACGAGCTCGTTTTAGAAGATTTAAACCGGGCAGCTGATCTATTGGATAGTGGCTATCCTGATAACGAACGTACCGGGGCGAACCGTTTTACAGCACTGGGCCTGCTGGCGCGGGTGCATCTGTATCTGGAAAATTGGGAACAGGCAGAGGCCTATAGCGGTGAAGTGCTGGCCGCGACTGATCTTTATGAGTTACCTGAAGATCTAAACAACGTGTTTTTGGCTAACAGCCCCGAAGCACTCTGGCAGGTATCACCGGAAGGCTGGGGAGGCATGTTTACGCATACCCGTGATGGCAATCTGCTGACCCGAATCACGCCAACCGGGAGCCCGGTCAGCCTAAGCGAAAATTTAATGCAAGAATGGGAAGCCGGGGATCTAAGACAAGAGGATTGGATTGGCAGTTTTAACAGTGCTGCTGAAACCTATTACTATCCCTATAAATACAAGATACGCTACGATGCCAGTGGTGGGGATTTAAGCGAATACTCCATGTTGATGCGCCTGGCCGAGCAGTACCTGATACGGGCAGAAGCTCGTATCTGGCAGGGAAAACTGGAAGCGGCAGTAGCTGATTTGAATGCCATACGGGAACGTGCGGGTCTGGAAGAACTGATTTATACCCCGGCACTTACTCAGGAACAGCTTTTAAAAGAGGTGATGCAGCAGCGCCATTACGAACTTTTTAGTGAATGGGGGCATCGCTGGCTCGATTTAAAGCGTACCGGCCAGGCCCTGGAAGTACTGGAAGGTATACAGGAAACCGATTTGTTGTACCCCATTCCCGAAGCCGAATTATTAAAAAACCCTAAACTAACTCAAAATGCAGGATATTAAACGTTTAAAATCATTAAATTTCTTAAGCCTGATATGGATCTGTTTCTTGGTATGTAGTTCTTCATTTGGTCAAACCAAAGCAGAGACGATAGAAACCGGTGTCCGTAGGGGCACTTTGGATAATGGGATGCGGTATTTGATTCATTCTCAAGAAGCCTGGGAGGGACAAAACGTATCTATGAATTTATATGTAAATACGGGTCATGAGCTGGAAGTCGATGGGCAAACCGATATTTCGCATTATCTGGAGCATTTACCCTTTGCAATTTTTTTGGATGAAGCTACAGCCAAAGGTGGTGCTTTACTGGATGCCGTTCATAGCGGTAAATTGCCATGGCAGGGACATACCCATGCCAGACATACCTGCTACCTTTTCCTTTTTGATAAAGTAGGTTCTGAAATCTATACTGCAGAGTTGGATTTGCTAAGCCGAATAATTGGGGGCAGTTTAAAACCGACTCCAGAAAACCTAGCAGCAGAACACGGCAGTTTTTATCAGGAGTATATACATAGAAATGGTCCGCTAGGATACGATGAAGAGCGCCTGTTCTGGAACCTTTCGAAAGTTTATGCTCCACCTGTACGACCGGAGTACTATTATGAGCACGTCAAGGGTTTTGATTGGGACGCTGTATCTTCTTTTTATAAAGACTGGTATCACCCGCAGCGGGCTACCCTGATGATGGTGGGGCCTATTACCGACCTGGATCAGGCAGCGCAGGATATTAAAGCTTATTTCGGGAAGTTAAAAGCAACCACGGCCAAAAAACTGGTATATCCCCAAATAGCGTATTTAAAAAGCCCCAACCAATTTATACAATTGGAACAGCTTGATACTGATGAACTGGAGCTCTCCGAAACAAAAATCGATTTATACTGGCGAAACCAAATCCCTCCAAAAGCGGAACCTAAAGCTTTACAGCACAAATGGATGTATGAAATGTTGTATAATCTTATTGGGGATCACCTGCGTCAAATTGCTAAAACGTATAAGCTAAATTATACCCTCGGAATTGATAAAGAAATGCGTTTACCAGCCTTGAGACTGAACTTTAGGGTATTTACTGGGAGGGAAAAGGAAGCTTTACAGCAAGTAATAGCGGCTCTTAATCAGCTTAAAAGTCAGGGGGTTGATGAGGCTGCGTATCACAAATACCGAAAAAGAGAATTAAATGCTATTGATAGAAGGGATACGAATGCTCTGGGATCGGTATTGAGGACTTATGATCAACGGATGTTAGCTGAGGAATCCCTAGATTTTGACCAGTTAGCCTTAAAGAAGCGCTGGTTAAACCAGCTGTCTTCTGATACTGTAAATTCGGAATTAAAAGCCTTTTTAAAAGCCGGACCTCATGATGTAGGAATTCTGGCTCCCAAAGCTGCGTCTGTATTGCAGCTGAGTGAGAATGAGTTTCGCAGTTGGTTAGATCAGACTAAAAATGGAGTAGGTACGGAAGAAAATATGGTACTGAAAGCGAAGTTAATACCCGATTCCCTAATCGCCCGATTGCCTCGTGTTACTTCAAAAGATTTAGATACGGATGCTTTAGGAGGACAAATAATACAACTGGCTAATGGAGCGCGGGTCGTACTTTATCCACAGGAAGGTGCTCCCTTAAAGTTACACGGCTTTCGTAATGGAGGTGCAAGTAACTTGAATAAACAGGATTTTATAAACGCCCAACTTGTACCCGAGTGGGTTCATACCTCGGGCACGGGTGCCTATACCCATTTTGAATTGCAACGCATGCTTACCGACTTGGGAATGATTTATGGAAAAGCCTTATATGTAAATCAGGGAGAATCCGGTATAAAACTGAAAGCCCCGGCAGAACGTCTTGAAACTTTGTTACAACTGGCTCATTTGTATTTGTCGGCACCCCGGGAAGATCCCGAAGCCTTTAAGTATTGGAAAGAGGACGAATATTTTTTTTATAAGAGACCCCCTTACGGCAGGGAAGAAAATGATTTGCAGGTGCTAAGTAAAAAGGAGCTGGAAGGGCCAAACGCAGGATTAACGGCTTTAGCACGTTATGAAGCGGTACAGCAATCTACTGCGACCGAATTAAAGCAAATTTATCAACGCTTATTTCAACATCCTCAGGAGTTTGTGTTTCTGCTGAGTGGAGATTTTAAGGAAGAGCAGGTCCTACCGCTTTTGGAAACCTATTTGGGAAATTTGCCGGTATCCATAAATCAGGTAAAACGGGAAGAGGAAGAGGTAAATACCTTACCTCAAGGGACTTTAGAAAAAGTATATACGATTCCCGGTATACTGCCTTCCGATCTGAACCTTAAAATACGGTATACCTATCCTGTAGCCCGGGATGACTGGAAAGCACAGCTAAACTTACAACTGATGCGGGATGTAATTAATACCCGCTTGTGGGAACTGCGTCATGTTAAAAAAAGAGGCTTGTATCTTATTCAAGCCGTAGCTTATACCGACCTTGATCTCCAGCGCGGCAACTTCGCAATTATGATACCTACCGTTGCGGGGATGGAAAATTACCTGATCAAAGACATGCAGGAGTTAATGTCCTGGTTTAAAGAACATCCTATATCTGAGAAGGAATTAGATGCGATTAAAAGTAGATTTTATATAGTGGGTATAATGGGTAAATCAATTTTAGATAAAGGATATCGCTACTATAAATGGGGTTTACAAATTCCTGATGCAGAAATGGTTAAAGCCTATTTAGAAGGGGTGACTCCTCGGGATATTCAGGCTTTGATACAAGAAAAACTGGTCCCTGAGCATCAGTATATTTTTATGGGGAAGGGTGTTCCCGACATTAGTAATTAAAATAACCTCCCCATAGAAGCGGCTATGGGGAGGCATTTTGCCGGTTTTAATCCAATTGGATTAAGGAGTACCCGGAATTACATAAGGTGTATTATTACTACTTGCTTTACGGGTAGTCAATGATTCATCTGTAAACACCTCGAAAATCCGTCCTTGAGGATCATCTTGATAAATAACACTACACTCACCTCCCAAACCCTCACAAGGATCCGTATCCAGTTGCGTTGGAGTATCATTCAGGTCAATCCATCCATTTGACTGGTTTGCGGTATTGGCAAAAGCCAGGCCTACTGCCAGCCCCAGTGTCATCACCGGGATCATTATTTTAGACTTTTTCATAATAAAAAGTATTAAAAGATTATGCCTACTCGAATTCGAAGGTTTTCGGCTCCCCCTTATCATCACGCGCATGATTAAATATTATTATTGTTATAAATGGGGCGGATTCGTGGAACTGTGACAGTACACACCAGTGATAGCCAAAGCAGTAATGCCTATGTTAAACAGCAGATGCTGCTGCCAGGTGAGGTTATTGATGATCCCCCCACAGGAGCAGGGCAGTTGTGGACTCAAACTGATCATCCCGACTATATATACTGTAAATACGCTCATCAATACTGCAGAACCTATTAACCCCAGACGGCGTGTTTGCCATACCAGCAGCAAGGCAGCAAGGATGTATTCTACAAGTGGGATGATATAGACTAGTAACCCGGCAATCGGTTTTAAAAAGCTTACCTGACTTAGCTGAACTTTAAACTGCTCAAACTCCAAGAGCTTAACCGTAGCAGCATAGATCCATAGTAAAATTAAGAAGCTTATTACTCCCTGGCTTATAATTTGCTTGATAGGTCTTCTTGTAGACATGATAAAAACTTTATGAGTTAAAGTTATTTTATCTATCTAAAAACCAGTAAAGTATGTGGGATTGAAACTCAAGTATACCGGATTATTGATGTGTTTTACGGTACTGACTGGGGGCTACACCAAACTCTTTTTTAAATGCTTGCCCAAAATGCACATAGGACTTAAATCCTGTTTGTAACGCGATACTGGATAGGGGGTCTGTGGTCACTTTAATGAGATGTCTGGCTTTAAGTAAGCGCTGTTGCATTTGGTATTTAAACACACTGGTCTGATAAAGTTCTTTGAAGCCTTTTTTGAGTTTATATTCATTAAGACCAAAGCGTACTCCCAAGATCTTTAAGGAGGCGATACGATCTTCCGGATGGTCTTGGAGATAAGCTTTTACCTGCTGAATATTTTGTATGTCTCGCGTGCTTTTGAGCGCCTCGAGCTTGCGTACCGGGTATTCTTTTTTTAATGCATCCTCTTTCAGTAAGGGGTTAAGGCTTTGAATGCGGGAGGCCACTACCAGAAAGTTTCCGGCTACTGCATCGTAGCGCAATTTAAAAAGCGTACACTCTAGAGGTATATTCAGCGTGTTTGAAGCTCGTAATTCTAATCTACAAGGTACACTGGGGTGTTGTTTTTTTAGCAGCTGTTTTAAACGCTTTTTAAAGGTTTTTTTTGAAGGAGGCGTTAAGAGGTGTAAAAAGTTTTGATGGATGAAGGTAGGCGCTGCATCAAGGTCAAAATTTGTAGAAAGTATACTATGTTCTGGGTTGATCAAAAAGAGATAGTGTCTTACCTTAAAGATACTGTCAGCTGGCGCATTGAATACAAAGGGGTTGTATGAGACTCTCAATTCCTGAGCCAGCATATTGAGCGATGCTGCAATGGCTTCAGTTTCATTGTTTTCGCCTGTACGAGGAATTTGGTAGTTAAAATTACCTTTGGCCATTTCTAAGATCATCGTCTTGATTTGTTTTGCACGAGTGTTTAAGTAGTTCATACGCAAGAAAGGAATTATTTAAAGCAATCATCACTCTCGAAAGCTGCTTAGGAAGTTAAACGCCGTTTTGATATCAACTACCAACCGGGTAGGTATGGCATCTGTACCATTTTGTAAATAAAACTGCATCATTATTTCAGTAACCGGGTAGTTAATTCGAAAGGCCAGGGCACGCACCAAAGCATTGCCATTTTGAGATAAGTAGTCTCGTGCCTCTTTCTCAGAATCGATAATAGAACGTACATCGCAGTATACCGGATAGGGTTCGCCCATTTGGACGGCAAGACGATCTTGAACCACCTTTTCTGCCGCCTTAAGGCTTAGGCAAACTTCTGGTTTATAGTATAAAAACAGGATTCCCGTTTTAATCCGATATTCAGCATACGCGTTTTCGTAATCAGGACGCATAGTGAACAAGTTTTATTAGGTTAAATGTATTAAAAAGGCTGGCTATATGCTTAATTATAAAGGATTTAATCTATAGTATTGGGGAGTATTCTTGAAGTTTTTCGAGTTAGAGTAAAGTCTCAGGGATAAAAAGTAAAGTTTAAAGGAGTAATACTCGATGAATGTTTGTCATTGATATTCAAGGTGTTAATAATTGGTTAGCTTCGATATGAACTAACCAAACTTCTTGATTATGGCTCAAATCAAACACAACAATTTTTTGGATACCGTTGATACGGTGATCACAGAAGCCAAAGCTGAAGGTATTGTACATTTGCGTGCCGAAGATAAGCAACTTACAGGCAGATGGCTTACTGTAGGAGGCAAGGCTTGCTGTCACTTTGGAAACACAGGGTATTTAGGTCTAGCACAAAATAACCGGATCAAATTAGGGGCTATGCAAGCCCTCTTGCGCTATGGTACCCAATTTCCCTTATCGAAAACCTATATCTCGCATCCGCTTTATGAAGAACTGGAAGAAAAACTACAGCTGCTCTTTAAAAATCCGGTAATTATTACCAAGAACAGTACTCTGGGCCATCTGGCAGTAATCCCCACGGTGGTGCGGGATGAAGATGCCGTTATCCTGGATCATCAGGTGCATTGGAGTGTGCAAAATGCAGCGCAGCTCCTTAAAGTACGGGGAATACCGGTACAGCTTGTACGCCACAACAATCTAGAAATGCTGGAAAGCCTGATTCAAAAACTCGCTTCAAAAGTTTCTAAAATATGGTATATGGCCGATGGGGTATACTCGATGTATGGCGATTATGCACCCGTTAAAGAGTTGCTTGCACTTTCTGAGAAATACCCGCAGCTCTATCTCTACTTTGATGATGTACATGGCATGAGCTGGAGAGGTAAGAACGGGATGGGCTATGTATTGAGTCAGATGCAAACCCTCCCGGAACATGTGTTGGTATTTGGAACCTTAAGTAAATCCTTTGGAGCATCGGGTTCCGTTCTCGTCTGTTCTAATCAAAAGTTCTACAATAAGATCAAAAACTTTGGGGGACCCCTTACTTTTTCAGCCCAGTTAGAACCTAGTGCGTTAGGTGCAGCTATAGCCTCGGCAAACATTCATTTATCTGACGAGATCTATCATTTGCAGGAGGCGCTTAATACGCGAATCGCCTATTTCAACCAGCAACTGGTTGAAGCTCATTTGCCACTCATCGCGCGAAACAGTTCGCCGGTATTCTATATAGGAACCGGCTTGCCTGCTACAGGTTACTATCTTGTAAAACGCCTGATGGAAGCAGGTATTTATGTAAACCTTGGATTATTTCCCGCTGTGCCTGCTAAAAACACCGGACTTCGTATCACCCTCTCCAACCATAATGCTTTTGATGATATTGATCATCTGGTTGAGCAATTAATGACCTTTTATGATATCGCCTTGATGACTACGTCCAATTCCCGTTCTCGCGTTGGGAAAGCCTTCCGGATGGATCTTACAGATCTTAAACCCTTTGCCAACAACAATCAGGATTTACAATTTCAGGAATTTAAAACTATTGCTGCGACTGATTACTCCCACTGGGATTCAACCCTTGGAAAAACCAATATGTTGAATCAGGATGGGCTTGCTTATTTGGAACAAAGCTTTACCCAAAATCAAAAACCGGAGCACAACTGGCGTTTTAGGTATATACAGATTGTAGATGATGCTAATTGCCCAGTATTGGTGACTTTTTTAACCGAAAGCCTCTGGAAAAATGATATGCTGGCTCCAGCCTCGGTTTCTCAGCATTTAGAAAACCAGCGAAAAATCAATCCCTATCTACAGACTTCCCGGGTATTATCATTGGGCTGCTTATTTACCGAGGGAAATCACCTGTACCTAAATGAGGAACACCCACAAGCTGCAATGGCTTTAAAACAACTTTTGGAGTACATCGAAAATCTGGCACATACTTGGAAGGTTTCCATGACCGTGCTGCGGGATTTTGATCTGAATTATAACTGGTCAAAAGCAATTCGGGATCAAGGCTATATTACGATAGATATGCCCGATTCTTGTGTGTTGCAGGATTTACATCATAAAGAGGCCAAGGATTATAAGTACTATCTTTCCAAACGTTCACAAAAGCATTTTAAGAAAGATATTGAGCCCTATCTAAGTCTGGTCAAAGCTAAAGTGGTTCAGCGGTTTAGCCGTAAAAATATAAAGACGTACTACGAGCTGTATCTACAGGTCCAGACCAAAAATCATGCATTGAATACCTTTACGTATCCTCTTGAGGCTTTTGAAGCCATGCGCAGCCATCCCAATTGGGAATGTATTCTTTTAAAGGCTGTTGAAGATGAACGCTTACTGGGTGTTATGTTTTGCTATAAAAATTATTCGGGCACCTATGTGCCCAGTCTAATCGGCATGGATTACCGGTATTTTGAGGAATTTAAAATCTATAGACAGCTCTTGTATCAAACTATTTTAAGAGCCCGGAGATTGAATATGAGGCAGGTAGATTTTGGGATGAGTGCTACTTTTGAAAAGCGAAAACTAGGGGCTACTATACTGCCTAAGCAGGCTTTTGTGCAAACCGATGACAACTTTTTTCTTGAGCAATTAGAGATGATGCGCACGGCTCATCCCATTTAATAGTTAACCGATCTGACGCTTATGCCTATAGCCCCTAAACTTTGAACATACATACGCCTTCTTATGTACTCACCTGTCTAACTGATGTTACCATGTTTGCTACAGCGCTACAAAACTTTCACCAAGAATTAAAAACTCAGGTTTTCGTAATACCTGAACCCCTTAAAAAAGCAGAGCTGGGGATTGAAGTAGCATCTAAAACTCTGGTTGGTCTCAAGGAGCTCGTAGAGCAGGAAGATTTTGAGGATGTGCCTCAAGAGATTTATTTTTTTAAGCATCTCAAACCCTGCCCGATGAGTTATCTTATTTATTTTACTGAAATGCGTACGTGTGAGCTGCGGAAACCCAAGGCCGGAGTTTCTTTCCAGACCCGGTTTTATAAAAAGGAGTTGCGTAAGATTAATAAGTTCTTTAACCGCAATATGAATTTTGTACGGTATATGGAAGAAGGACACACCTATCTGGATCATCAGTTCTTTACCCGCAATGCGCAGCAGAATTTTCCAATGACCCCGATGCTCTATACTTATGATTATCCTGATTTTAGCTGTTCGCACGATATGCTTTGGGCCCAAGTACAAGCGATGTACCGCCTTATTCATTATATAAGAGATGCTCTTAAGACTATAAATCCCAATAGTGAAGCTGTTTATTTGCCTCAGAAGCATCATGTCATGCTCTGGTCTGGGTCAAAAACCGCATTGGTTGAACTCATTTATGCGTTATACGCGTCGCAGTATTTAAATCACGGCTTGTCTGATCTCAATATTATAGTGTCCTCTTTTGAGGATTTTTTTAATATTAAATTGGATGGGGTTTATAAAACGTATGGCGAAATCAAAGCTCGAAAAGGTAGTAAGACTAAGTTTCTGGAAGAGCTGATTTTAAAGTTGGAATATAAAATGCGGAAGGATGACACTTAAATGCAATTTATTGAATTGATGCGTTTTTAAAAACACGCGATACCATTCCCTATATGCATTGGGACAGGCAGTGCGAGAATAGCCAGAATAACAAATAGGACAATAACGACTGCCTACTGCTCACTGAGACTGCTGACTGAATACTGCCACTGCTGACTTCAAAAAAAAAATTCTCGATATAATTCCTACCCAAGGACTATATCTCCAAGATAATAGCTAGATGTTGCTATACTTCATTTTACATTGGGATAACAGCAAATGCTAGGTGCTACACATCAAGACACTATATATTTTTAAATCAATACGTAGGAATTTTCATATAAAATTTATAGTCAGAATGGGGTGAATCTAGATGTTTATATGAGGTTATGAGTATTTTGACTTATAGTACAATCAATTTTTTTGTGTAGAATTACCAAAAATGCCTTAATTTGAAGCTGCTATTGTAATTAGAGAAAATGAACCAACAGCGCTACGCGCATATTTTAAGGGATGCCGGTATCGGTGTATGGGAGTGGAATAGGATTACCCATGAAATGCATTATAGTCCTGCGTGGGCTGAAGTGCTAGGGTATTCGGTAGATGATATCCCAGCGATTTGTGAAACCAAAGAAAGGCTTTGTCATCCCGATGATCTGCAGAATTATCAGCGTGCACTTGAGGCGCATTGTCATGGTGCTACAGAGCAATATACTTGTACGCTGCGCTTACGACAAAAAAATGGAGACTACATTTGGGTAAAAGATCAAGGGCAGGTAGTAAGTTGGAAAGATGGCAGTCCCGAATGGATGACCGGCTACCATACGGCTTTAGATGAAACCGGTATGGGTGCCCTAATCAAAAAAACCTTTATCGATCAAGCTCCGGGTGCCATTGCGATGTTTGATACCCAGCTTAATTATTTGGCTGCTTCGCGCCAATGGTTGATCGATTACAATTTGCCTGAAGCGATTGAGGGGCAAAATCATTATGATCTTTTTGATATCCCTGAACGTTGGAAAGAAATACATAGAAAATGTCTTCAGGGCGAAATACATCAAGCTGAGGAAGATGAGTTTTTTGACCGAACAGGAGCCGCGTTTTATTTGCGATGGCAAGTAAAACCCTGGTATCATCAGGGGGAAATAGGCGGTCTGCTTATGCAAACTTCAAACCTTACCCATTTTAAACAGTTACAGTTTGAGCAAAAACGCCAGCAGACTTTTCAAAATACGGTTTTCGATTCCATTAACGTAGGCATTGTAGCATGTAACGCTAAGAAAGAATTGACCTATTTTAATAAAACCAGTAGGGAGTGGCATGGGTTACCTTCTAAGTCGGTCTCCGCTTCAGAGCTTTCTCAATATTACAGTTTATATAAAGCCGACGGCAAGAGCCTTTTAGAAGAGGCAGATATTCCATTATTGAAGGTTCTTGAGGGGAAAGTCTTGGGACCAGACGAGATCATCAGTATCAAAACAGCGGACAAGAATCGCTACGTAAGGGTTACCGGCAATCAACTTTACGATGAAAAAGAGCAACTCATAGGGGCGGTCGTGGCCATGCACGATATTACAGAGATTATCACCACAAACCAAGAGAAGCAGTTGATCGATACGACGTTCAAATCTAGTTTTGAAAATGCTCCTATTGGTATGGCTTTGGTATCCCCTGAGGGAAATTGGTTGCAGATCAATCAAAAGATATCAGATATCTTAGGATATACTAAAGAGGAATTGAGCGGGATGACGTTTCAAGAACTTACGCATCCTGAAGATCTGAAGTTAGACTTGAGTCACGTAAATGCTCTACGTACAGGTGAAAGGGATAGTTACCAAATTGAAAAACGCTATTTTCATAAAACAGGACGCGTAGTTACGGTGATTTTATCGGTAAGTGTCGTTAGAGATAAAGACTTGACCCCCTTGTTTTTCATCTCTCAAATTACAGACATAAGCACACAGCGCAAATCTGAAAATGATCTAAAGCAGGTGCTCAGATTGACCCAAGATCAAAATAACCGGTTGAAAAATTTCTCGCATATCGTCTCGCATAATCTTCGGTCACATTCGGGTAATTTAAATATGCTGGTCGCATTTCTGAATGAGGAACTAGATGGTAAGCTCAAAGAACTTATGCAAATGATGGATTCTGCAACCGGACAGCTGGCAGAGACCATTGCGCATTTAAATGAGGTGACCGAAATTCAAACCAATGAAAATGCCATACAAAAAACGGTATGTTTAAAAGAGTACATATTGAGGACCACAAACACCCTTAGTGCTGTAATCAAAGAAAATAACATAAGCATCGTTGATCAAACTCCGGCTAACCTTGTGGTAAAGGCCATTCCTGCATATCTGGAAAGTATCCTGCTGAACTTCACCTCCAATGCGATCAAATACCGGTCTACGAAAAGGGCTTCGTATATAAAATTTTGTACAGAGGTCAAATCAAAGGAAATAATGCTCACTATTGAAGATAATGGCTTAGGTATGGATCTTAAAAAATACGGGGAGCGACTTTTTGGGATGTATAATACGTTTCACAAGCATAAAGATTCTAGGGGAATCGGGCTGTTTATAACTAAAAATCAAATTGAGGCCATGGGAGGCCGGGTCACTGTAGAAAGTACCATAGACGTAGGTACGACCTTTACTATATATTTACCTTATGAAGAAGCATACACGAACAGTTTGTCTTATTGATGATGATCCTATATTTATTTTTGGAGCTAAAAAACTAATGGAACGCGCCTCATTTTGTGATGAGGTTCTCGTGTATACCAATGGAAAAGAAGCCATAGATGCTCTTACGCTATTGATGCAAGCAGGACCGCTTACTGCAGTTCCTGATATTATATTTTTGGATCTTAATATGCCCATTATAGATGGCTGGGGCTTTCTTGATGAGTTTGTCTTGATCAAGCCTCAAAAAGAAATCGTCATTTATATTGTAACTTCTTCTGTAAGCAGTGCTGACCGGAAGCGGGCCTTGGGCTATTCGGAAACCGTGAAGGATTATGTGATCAAACCGATCTCACCCATACGTATGAATGAAATTTTTGAGAAATATAAAAAGGAAGAAGAGCAATAATCAGATCGACATTATATAAGAGTGCTAATTGGCACCTCGATCTGCTTATTGAATATTTCAAGCGGTTGACTGCTTACTGCCCACTGAAACTGCTGACTGAATACTGCTACTACAAACTTTGAAAAGCTTCTCGATACCATCCTTTCGCATTAAGATGTTCAAGAACCACTCGAAGTGAGGTCGCTTTATATTTGTATTTCTACTTTCATATTTTAAAATCTCTGTTCTTTGCTCTTTATTCTCTGATCTTATTGAATAATAAACACCAAACCGCCAACTGAACACTGCTACTGCAAACTTTAAAAAGCTTCTCGACTGCGCTCAAACACGCCGCTCAATCCCTAGCCCAGGCTTTTTTCTAGGCTAATAGCTATTGGTTTCTGTGCAGTTCATCGAGTAAATCCAGCAAAATTCTTGATTTTGCTTTTTTTGAGGTTGCTGTGATGCATTGGTTTTTGCAATAAAATGAGCTGGGCTATTATTTTTTCAAAAACTTTAAGAATGTAATCAACTGTAAACAAGGTGATAGTAAATTATTTTAAAAATACTTTCAAAAAGTGCTTGTGGGGTTAGATAATCGTTCTATATTTGCGC
>Ga0208449_1000129_pt1 | contig 71800 bp, 93 predicted proteins | sample MalvireepMed_s17_FD_184247 | JGI IMG/M metagenome (GOLD analysis project Ga0208449, IMG submission 184247) | Marine viral communities from the Global Malaspina Expedition - Malaspina viral metaG DeepMed_s17 (SPAdes) (version 2) | ecosystem: Environmental > Aquatic > Marine > Oceanic | place...
AGCGAAATGTCGGAAAAATTAGATGTCAATGGAAGCGCCCGCTTCCGCTCGATAGGCTCTGCTACATCCGCCGGCGCCCTACATTACACTTCAAATGGAACACTGACCACAAACACTTCCGATAAAAGACTCAAAGAAAACATTACAGAGATTGACAATGCTTTAAACAAAGTGATTTCTCTCAGGGGCGTGTACCATACTTGGAAAGAGGACTTTGAAGGAGATAGAACAGTAGGCTCCTTAGCTCAGGAAGTTCTCGCTGTTGTACCAGAACTAGCGTTCACCAATGACAACACTGGATACATGGGCGTTCACTATGATAAGATGGCCCCACTGCTCATCGAAGCCATTAAGGAACAGCAGGGGTTGATAGAAAATCAACAGTCTGCAATAGAATCTTTAATTGCGAGAATCGACGCCCTAGAAGGCCACAACTTATAGCTGCACCTTCGAAAATATATTCTATTGTCCGAAGTCGAAATAACCAGTCAATAACCCACATTAAAATTTCTAGTCTTTTCATCTCTTTAGCGACTAATTAATTTGTACAAAAATACTAGGAGTATAGTAATGTCTTCAATGCTAGCACAAGCAATAATTGATGCCTCCGCGCTCAAAGAAGCCGCGTTAAAAAATGCAGAAACTGCAATATTAGAGAAGTACTCTTCTGAAGTTAAGAATGTGGTTGGCACCATTCTGGAAGAGGAAGAATCTAAGTTTATAGAAGAGGTTCCGCCGGCATATGCTAACGAAGAGTTGGATGCTCCGGCCCTCGATGAAGAGATCGAAATCGATTTTGATCAGCTTAAGCAGCGCTTAGAAGAAGAAGAAGCTCAGGGCATTGAAATGGACGCAGAAGACCTCACTCCATCTGAAGAAATTGCAGACGATATATTAAATACTTCCGCAGAAACTCCGGAGCCGCCGGCCCCTGATATGCCAGCGATGCCAGCCGAGCCAGCGCTAGAAGAAGAGATCGAAATCGATGAAGAGCTTCTAGAGGCTTTAAAGGTTGATATTGATCCGGTCAAGACCGGCCACCTTGAGCAGAACGATCCTGCCACAGAGGATGCACTAGAGGGTGCTGCAGCCAAGGAGGCTGAAACCGTCGAAGAGGACGAAGAAATAAACGAGGCCGAAGAAACTAACGAGGCCGAAGAAGAACTACAGAATCAAAACGAAGTACTTCGTAAAAATAACGAAGAACTCAAAGCTCTTTTGCATTTAGCAAAAGAACAACTGTTAGAAACGAATCTAACAAATGCCAAGCTACTTTATACAAATAAAGTTTTGAATAGCGACTCCTTGAATGAGCGACAAAAGAATAAAATTGTCGATGCTATTTCGAATGTCAGTTCCGTTGAGGAAGCAAAGGTTATCTATGAAGCCCTTCAGGGCGCAGTGGGAACATCTAATAAATCTGATGGGCCAAAGTCACTTCGCGAAGCCATGGGTAAACGCACTTCTTCAATTATTAGAAGTAATAGGAGCGAGGCAATCCTAATAGACCCTGCGGTCAATAGAATGAAAAGACTAGCAGGATTAAAATAACTATAACAATTCAAGGAGGTTAATAAACATGTCTATTTTACAAAAATTGACGGAAGGCATCGTTAACCGCGATATGCAGAAAGAGGGCGCAGCCCTCCTCTCTAAGTGGGAAAAAACGGGTCTTCTTGAAGGTCTTGAAACAGATCAACTAAGGAGCGGAATGGCTCGATTGCTTGAGAACCAAGCAAAAGAACTACTCCGTGAGTCCAGCACAATGGCTGCTGGCGATGTCGAGGGCTTTAGCGCTGTTGCGTTCCCCCTCGTACGACGCGTCTTTGGAAGTCTGATTGCTAACGAGCTAGTTAGTGTTCAGCCGATGAGCTTACCATCCGGTCTCATCTTCTTCCTCGATTTCGTCGTATCCCCAGACGTAGGCGGTGACACATCTGTCACTTCTCGTTTGGGTTATGAAGTTAACGAATCCCTCTACGGTGGCAACGCAGTTGCTCGCCAGTTGACCGGTGGTGTTAACCTCACTGGTGATGCTGCTGAAGATGGCCCATACGCCCTCAACAACGGCTTCACTTCCGCAACTGGTTCGTCCGGTACTTTCCAGCTTGATGCTGGCCTTGGTACCGCCGGCGAAGACGTTATTATCGCTGGTACTTTCGGTGGTAACAACGAAGACCTCGACCGAGTTTGCCGTTTCGACGCTGACTTAACTTCTGGCTCTTCTACAATCGCAGTTATCAAGATTGCAAAGTCTGCACTTACAGGCAACAACGGCACGCTCCCGAGCTTAAACAACCTGCCGGCAATCTCGATGCGCAACACAGGTTTGATTTCCGGCTCCCTCGTACGCCGCTTGACCCAGTTCTCTGGTTCTGCAGCGGGCGGACAGGCTCGAAACCACATCCTCTTCGTCGTCCAGGGTAACTCTGGCGTTACTGTTAAGACCCTCACAGGTTCTATTAACGCTGCTGGTGGTGCTGCTCACGGTGGCGCTGCTGACGCAGGCAGAGGCGTTCGCTTCTCCTTCCCAGAGATGGACAACATGACAAATGGTGGAGCAATTGGTTCTATCAAGGGTCAGACCGAGTGGGCACTTGAAGGCGAATCCAAGATCCCAGAGATCGACATCAAGATTGATTCCATCGCTGTAACCGCAGTGACTAAGAAGCTCAAGGCCAAGTGGTCCCCAGAGCTTGGCCAGGACTTGAACGCTTACCATAACCTCGACGCTGAAGTTGAGCTTACAAGCATTCTTTCCGAGCAGATCGCTCTTGAGATCGACCGTGAGATTCTTGCCGACTTGGTAAATGGTCAGACAGCTGGTATCCGCTACTGGAGCCGCGCTGCTGGTCGTTTCGTTAACCGCCTGACTGGTCTAGAGATTGGTGCTAACACAGCAACTCCAGACTTCACCGGTAACGTAAGTGAATGGTACGAAACACTCATTGAAACAATCAATGATGTTTCCGCTCAGATTCACCGCAAGACCCTTCGTGGTGGCGCTAACTTCATCGTCTGCGGACCTGAAGTTGCCAACATTCTTGAGTTCACAGCTGGTTTCCGTGCAAACGTCACAGGCGATTCTGATCGTGGTGATGTCGGCGCTGTCCGCGTTGGTAACTTGAGCAAGAAGTGGGACGTTTTTGTCGATCCTTACTTCCCACGTTCAATCGTACTCGTCGGTCGTCGTGGTGGTTCCTTCTTGGAGAGTGGCTATGTCTACGCTCCGTACGTACCACTACAGACTACACCTACCATCTTTGGTGTTGAAGACTTCGTGCCTCGCAAGGGCGTGATGACTCGCTACGCCAAGCAAATGGTTCGTCCAGACATGTATGGTCTAGTAGTTGTTGCTGACTTGGTATAACAAGCTCTGCAAATAAATTGAGTAATGCCCCGTCTCTTTGAGGCGGGGCATTCTTTTTTGTAGTGGGAACACTACTTAATTCTAGAGGGCCCATCAATGTCAGAAATAAAACTTTCACCAAAACAGAAAACTAGCACTATAGTTTTGTCGGCCACCGGATCGGCTTTTAAAGTCGCTGCCGAGTGTCCATTCGCTATCTATACAGGATCAGTAGACTTTTTGTCAGGTGCTAGCGATCAGGTGGCATATACTTATAAGAAGCTTGGTGGGAACATCCTAGATATTGAGCTGACTGAGGGCAACGTGTACGCCGCATACGAAGAAGCGGTGTTAGAATATTCTTATTTAGTAAACATTCATCAAAGCAAGAACGCCCTGCCCTCCGCTTTGGGCAACTCTACAGGATCATTTGACCACAAGGGGAATCTTCTTTCTGGAGATTTATCTTCCAGCCTAGCCGGCTCTCGCGCCGAATTGAAGTTTCCAAAGTTCGATTATGCATATCAGCACCGAGTCGGAGACCGGGTAGGTACAGACGTTGGCATAGGTGGTTCTGAGAATATATACTCTGGATCGTTTACCACTTCTGGCAATCAGCAGGATTACGATTTACAACAATTACTCTCTGCTAGCAATAAAACTAGAGTTGGGAACAAGAGAGTTACAATTAGAAAGGTTTTCTACAAAACGTCCAGAGCGATGTGGAGGTTTTATGGATACTATGGCGGCTTCCACGTTGTCGGCAATATGAGAACTTACGGACAATATGCCGATGATTCCACCTTTGAGATTGTTCCAGTGTGGCAGAACAAACTTCAGGCCACCGCATACGAAGACGCCATATGGACTAGGACATCTCATTATTCATATGAGATAAAAAACAATAAGTTAAGACTGTTCCCCATTCCAGACGGCACGAGTCCCACCCAATTCTGGGTTGAATATACCGTTGCATCGGATGTGTGGACGGAGGATGAGGACAGGAAGGGTGGAGTCGACGGTGTTAATAACATGAACACTCTCCCGTTCCAGAACTTGCCATATGATAAAATTAATTCAATTGGTAAGCAGTGGATCAGGAGATTCGCTTTAGCTTTGACGAAAGAGATGCTTGGACAAGTTCGCGGCAAATTCTCTACAGTTCCAATCCCAGGAGAGAGTGTCACGCTCAACGCAGCTGACCTTCTAGGTCAAGCGAAGGCCGAACAAGACGCTTTGAGAGACGAGCTTAAAACGACACTTGATGAGCTTACATACAGCAAGATATCAGAAACAAACAATTCCATTGCCGACAGCACCGAAGGCGTTTTCAAGAAGATTCCAACTGGCATATACGTGGGTTAATTAAATGGCCGACGAAAAAGATAAATGGAAACAGCCGGATGCGCCCCCTCCTCCAATGTTTTTTGGAAAGAAGGAGCGAGATCTGGTCAAACAAGTCAACGATGAATTGGCTGAACGCGTCGTTGGGCAACAAGTCTTGTATTTTCCAATAAGTAAAGAGAATACAAACTTCCACCCTCTGTACGGCGAAGCTATAAAGAAAAACTTCTTGCCGCCCGTCCGAGTCTACGCATACGTTGAAATGGAAACAACTCAGACAAATGTTAAATACGGCTATGAATACCAGAGCAAGATCAATGTCCACTTCCACCGAAGAAGGTTGACAGAGGATCAAGATCTACATGTTCGGGTGGGAGATTTCGTACAGTATGGCGAATACCATTATGAAGTAGTAAAACTTTACAATGATCAAAGATTCTACTTTGGTCAAGTGGATCACAAATTTCAGGTTAGCGCAGAGTGTATAAGAGCGCGCCAGGGGACATTCGATGCCAAGTAAGAAAAAAGATCCAAATTCGCATACTGGAGTTGAAGACACTTCAATAATCGAAGAGATTGTTTTAATGCCATCGACTTTGGAAACGATTGATTATTCTGTGTTTGACTATATCAACGATGGCCTAGACTTACACACATCTACAAACAAGGGTTTTGTAAAGACCCCGGTTATCTGGGTTACTCCCGAACGAGCATATCAGATTAAAAATAACAAAGAAGTTAGAGACAAGGAAGAGACGTTGATTCTCCCCCTGATATCCATAGAAAGAAAAGCAGTTATAAAAGATCCGAACAAGAGAGCGATTCCATATTCGAACATTATACCAGCAAACGATGAACGCGGCGGTACAATCACAATCGCTAGGAAGATCAACCAAGAAAAAACATCAAACTTCCAAGCTGCACAACGCGCTAGGAAGACGCACACCACCGGCCATGGCCAGAGATACTACCCGGGCATTACGCGCGGTAAGACTGTGTATCAGACCGTCTCTATTCCACTCCCAGTGTGGGTTTCTGTAGATTATGAGATAAGCCTGAGAGCCGAATATCAACAGCAGATGAATGATTTTATAACGAAGTTGATCCGCCAGGGTGGCCAGAACAGGATGCCCGTTCGTCTTAGTCGAGATGGCCATAAATTTGAGGCATTTATCGATGGCAGCTTCGCCAACAATAGCAACATCTCCTCTGTGAGCATGGAACAGAGAAATTATGAAACGGTTGTCAAGATAGAAGTACTAGGATATCTCATCGGAGATGGGCCCAATCAGGACTCTCCAAAAATAGTTGTAAGAGAGAACGCGGTTGACGTTAAAATACCCAGAGAGAGGGTTATATACGGAGACATTCCAGAACATATCGATAAAAGAGGCTTTTATAAAGAATAGATGGATTTTGAATCTTTGAATCACTATTTAATAGAGAATAAAAGCTACTTTAAGGCTTAAGATTAGAAACATAAGGAGTGTTCGATAATGTCTGTAGATAGATTTAGGTTTGTGTCCCCAGGCATCTTCATTGAGGAGATAGACCAATCGCAAATTCCCGCCGCCCGCGCAGATGGTGGCCCCGCAATTATTGGCCGTACGTTAAGAGGCCCCGCATTAAGACCAACCACCGTCAGCTCGTTTTCCGAGTTCGTTGACACATTCGGTGAACCGGTTGCTGGCAACAAGGCTGGCGACGTTTGGAGAGATGGAAATCTTTCTGCCCCAACATATGCATCATACGCCGCACAGGCATACCTGAGAAACAGTGCCCCAGTGACGGTTGTTAGAGTATTGGGTGCACAGCATGCGTCCACTTCAGCTAAGTCTGCTAAAGCCGGCTGGCACGTTCCAAGAACTACCGGCACTGGTTCTGGCGGCGTATACGGACTGTTCATTATTGGCTCTGCTTCCGCCGGCACAACCGTTAGTGGTGCCCTCGCAGCAGTGTGGTACCTTAAGAGCGGCGCAAAGATCGCTCTAAGTGGTACCCTCTCCCACGACGGATCCACGATGATTTCTACATCTTCAAACGGTGTGTTCTTTAATTCTCAGGATACCTCTAACACTTTCAAAGTTGTTATTAAAGATGCAGGCTCCGTAGCAGTTGATACTTCATTCAATTTCGACCGAGGCTCAAGCAAATACATTAGAAAAGTCTTTAACACAAATCCGCAGTTGACCAACAGCACAATTACAGCTGGAACAGCTGAATCATATTGGTTAGGTGAGACATTCGAAAGGCACGTTAATGACAACGTAGCCTCCGGTACAAACTACGGTGTTATTCTCGGATTGGGCTCTGGTTCAGCTGGTGCAACATCTGCCGGTGACTTCCGAATCGGATACCAGTTGCCAGAAACCCCACCAATTATTGGTCAGGATCTTACAACAGACTCGGGCTCCTTTAAGATTAACAATCAGCAGGAATTATTCACATGTGTTGCCCTCGATGACGCAGAGTGGACACAGAGTAACCTCAAGGTTTCAGTTGTCGATGTTCAACAGTCCCAGGCGCCTGATTACGATCCCTATGGCACGTTCGGCCTTCAGATTAGAAAGATCGAAGATAGTGATGCCCGCCCGCAGATCATTGAGCAGTTCAACAACCTAACGTTGAACCCCAACGCTCCAAACTACGTTGCTACCCGCATCGGAGATCGTTACATCTCTTGGGATGAGACGGACAGAAGAAACAGAGAGTATGGCGAGTTCGATAACCAGTCTAAGTACATTAGAGTAAGCGTTAATAGAGATGTTGCCGCTGGTGCGACGGACCCAAGGTACCTCCCATTCGGATTCAAGGGTATTGTTAAATACTCTGACTTTAGAATCTCTTCTTCTTCTGTGCTAGCCAAAGCGTTCGGGAAGGGCATAGGCGCAAGCGCCGGCGCCGCCACAGACGAAATTTTCGTACTCGGCAATGCCGACGCTGCACGCGATGCAGCAATTCATAACTCTGCTAGTTCTGACTTGTTAGCAGCCAAAGGGATCAACTCGCCGCGGTTTGCCGTCTTCCCTGGAAGGGGCACTTCGTCACCGGCCACAGCGAGTATCTTATTTCCATCAATTCCTTTGCGACACTCCGGCACTGACGGTGGTGTACGCGACGGCCGCGATGCATACTTCGGATACCACAACGCAAGATCTCAGACTTCCACCCTTTTTGATGAAAGTATCAGAGATGTTGTTAGAATGGTACCTGCAGGTTTCTCCGGAAACAGGACGAACCCAACTGGCGTTAACGCCCTAGAGCGCGGCCCAGGCTTCTCCATGGACAACTTGGTATACAACTCAGATCGACGAAGCGCTTTCTACAGTGGATCTAATAGAGAAGATATTGTTACCGCACACGAAGGCGGTGGCCGGAAAGCCGGTACATCGATGACAGCAGCTAGTTCTTCATATACAGAAGTACTTGACCGCGGCTTCGACCGATTTACTGTACCATTCTTCGGCGGCTACGACGGATTAGATATTACAGAGAAAGACCCGCTCAGAAACAGCCAGTGGTCATCAACATCTACAGAGATGAACGATGCTATGTACTACTCTGTTAAGCGCGCAGTCGATACAGTGGCCGATCCTGAGTTAGCAGACATTAATCTGTTAACTGCACCGGGTATCACACAGAGCGGTCTCACCGACCACATAATTCGAATCGCAGAGGAAAGAGCTGACACTCTTGCCGTTATCGACCTAGAAGGTGGATACACATCCTCATACGAGAACACAGACACGTTCCAGGCCCGCTCAGGCGATGTTGGAACGACTGTACAGAACGTTAAGAACAGAGCGTTCAACTCAAGCTATGCTGCAGCTTACTACCCATGGGTACAGGTTCAGGATCCACTAAACTCAACGCGAGTCTGGGTCCCGCCGTCTGTAGTTGCACTAGGTGTATACGCAAACTCTGAAAGAAATTCTGAGCTTTGGTTTGCACCAGCTGGTTTCAACCGCGGCGGTCTATCACAGGGCGCTGCTGGCCTACCAGTAGTTAATGTTGTCGAGAAGCTTACGAGCAAGGACAGGGATAATCTTTACGGAGTAAACGTTAACCCAATTGCTAGCTTCCCAGCAGAAGGTATTGTAGTGTTCGGTCAGAAGACCCTACAGGCAACACCGTCCGCACTAGACAGAATTAACGTACGTCGTCTCATGATCTTCCTCAAGAAGAGGATTTCAAGAATCTCAACTCAGGTTCTTTTCGATGCTAACACAGATGTTACATGGAATAGATTCATTGGTCAGGTTGAGCCGTTCCTAAGAGACGTTAAGAGTCGCTTTGGTCTCGCTGAGTTCCGAGTGGTTCTTGATACATCGACCACAACGCCAGATTTAGTAGACCGAAACGTACTATATGCTAAGATTCTCTTGAAGCCAACGCGCGCCATCGAATTCATTGCACTAGACTTCGTGATTACTCGCTCTGGTGCATCTTTTGATGATTAGCAAAAGGAGCATGACTTTTTAAGGCCATGCTACTATATAAGATAGACACGGGAGTTTTTAGACTATGACATTTTGGAGTAATGCAGCAGCCGAGCCGAAGCGTTCACATCGCTTTTTGGTTCAATTCGATTTAGGAGTTGGCAACTCTGTTGAGTTTCTAGCGAGAACGGTTGATAAGCCGGCATTCTCGGTTGGTGAAACAGAACATAAGTTCTTGGGACAGACCTACTACTACCCAGGATCCGTTACTTGGAATGAAGTGAAAGTTTCCTTGGTTAATAGTGCTTCTCCCGATCTAGATGCATCCTTGATGGACATCCTCCGGCGCTCCGGCTGGGTCGTCCCAGACGACGTAGCTCAAGGCGATGGCGTCATGAACGCGCGCACCATTAACAAGATCGATGCAGTCGGTGCAACTCCGAATGTTATCATTAAAGAACTTGATGGTGCTGGCGTAGAACTTGGCCGCTGGTCCATGAAGAACGCTTGGATTAAGGACGTTTCCTTCTCTACTCTAGACTACGGTTCTGAAGACATGTTAACTCTTGATCTGACTTTCCGCTACGACTGGGCTGTCTACAACGATTAATTAGAGGCGTCTTATGTCATTTTGGAGCAACCCGACGCTGGCTGTACCAAAGAGATCGCATCGATTCTTATTACTCTTGGACCTTGATGGCAAAGATAAGAGGTTCCTTGTACAGTCTGTGGATAAGCCAAGTTTCACAACGCATGTTGACGAAGCCACTGGCCGCGACGGTAAGGTGTCTTATTGGGCCACCGGACATTTCAAGTGGGAACCAATAACAGTAACATTCATTGTTGATGCAGAGCAGGACTTCGATAAAGTCATCTCTAACTTAAAGAGTGGAGAACTCCGCGCAAAGAAGTTCCCCGCCATGACAATCCAAGAACTAGATGGCTCAGGGAACAAACTCGGTAAGTGGAAACTAGACGACTGTGTACTTGAGAACATAAAGTATTCTACACTGGATTATACCACAGAAGATCTGCAGACAGTCACAATGACAATAAAATATAGCACTGCCGATTACAGTCCAGATATAGGAGGTCAGGCCGCATCCCGCGTTCACCGCAGTCGCGCCCTCAATAACCGGTAACTACTCAGAAACAAAATAACAAAGTTTGAAAAAAACTTAAACAAAAACTCCATATACAATATAATGATTAAAGAAAGAGGTTACTATGTCCGTAAGAAACAATGAAGATCGCTTCGGCGCCCCGAATCCTGACGCCGATCCCCCTTTAGAACTAACTGAAGAAGATTCAAACACCAGCTCTCTCAACTTTGTGGTACCCACAGAGTTTGTAAATCTCCCGAGCCAGGGCCAGTTCTACCCTACGAGCCACCCACTACATAATCAATCTGATGTCGAGATTAAGTTTATGACAGCCAAGGAAGAAGATGTTCTTACTTCTAAGAGCTTACTTCAAAAGGGCATAGCACTAGACAGAATGATTCAGAACATCTTAGTTAATAAGAAGATTCGTGTCGAAGACCTCCTTTCCGGCGACAAGAATGCAATTTTAATTGCAGCAAGAGCATCTGGCTACGGCGCAGATTATGAGACAACAATTGCTTGCCCCTCTTGCTCATCAACAGAGAAGAAAACATACGACCTAGAAGACTGCACAACGACCAACGGTCTAGATGAAGAAACAACAACTCTTGGCGATGTCACTGTGACTGAAAGAGGAACATTCAATTGTACTCTTCCCAAGTCAGGGGTAACCTTAGAGCTTCGCCTGCTCACTGGCCGTGACGAGCACGATCTCATTCAACTATCAGAGCGCCGCAGAAAGAAGAAGCAGCAGGATCATATGATTACTGATCAATTTAAGCAGATGGTTGTCTCTGTCAATGGACATAAAGAGCCATCTGTAGTTCAGGCATTCGTAGACACCATGACTTTAATGGACACAAGGCACCTACGAGAAGTTTATAACGAGATTACACCAAATATTACAATGGAAAGTGAGTACGTCTGTAGCGAATGTGGCTACGAAGACAACATCACGTTTCCCATTACAACCGACTTTTTTTGGCCTCAACGATAACTACATGAAAGATGTTTATGAGCAATTCTTTGTTCTTAAATATCATGGTGGTTGGAGTTTTACAGAGGCATACAGTCTCCCAATCGGCCTCCGCGTGTGGTTTGTCGAAAGGTTAATAAAACAAAAGACAGACGAAGCAGAACAAATGGAATCTGCACAAGGTGGTAAGTCCAAGAGCCAGCAATTGGGCCCGGGCATGGGACCTCCGCCTTCTATAGCTAACAAATATGGGGCCTAGCTGTTTCTACTGCTGTTATTTCGTTCCCCTACTATTTAATATAGACAACCAGGGTAAGTATATATTATGGACAAGATAGCACCACTAGTCATCAATCTTAACACCGCGAATACAGATCAACTTAATGAAAGCTGGCTTACGATGTTCGGCGGAGCGGTAGAGACGATTCTATCCAGAATGTTCACGAACACTAGCATACCACTAACTGTTAAGGGCACCCCTGCGCAGGTGGCTTCTTTTGGCGACGCTCTGGGTAAAGAGAAAAGATACATGGAGGCCTTCAAGAAGTATGGCCTAAACGACCCCAGGACGTTTAACTCTCGACATAGCCTAGAGAAAGCAGTAGCCAATTTTGAGCGTGAAACTAGTCTGAAGTGGCCCTTCACCTAGGCGATAACTCATGGCAGACGAAACAGAGGAAGTATCACCATGGGAGGCTCAAGCGAAGTCTACCGAGGGTGTAAAAGAGAGCTTAACTGAGATAGAAAAGCTAGCAAAGGTGTTCAAGGAGGCGACCTCCTCCACCGCCGACGAACTAGCCCGCCAAGTAGAGTTTCTAAAACAGTCAAAAGACATAGCCGCCTCTACAGTTGGTTTAATCGAGAACAACTTGGCTCTTCGCAACAAGGAGTCCCAGCTGGCCAACACCCTGCTTCTGGATTTAGAAAGGGAGTTGACCCTAAAAGGCGAGATCAACGATGAAGATCGTAAAAGATTAGAGGATTTAAGATCCGCAGTAAAAGCGATATCAGACCAAGAAAAAGCCTCAAAGAGTCTGAACGTAGCCACAGACAGACTAGTTAAGACCACCTTAGGCGTAAGCAATGCATGGGAAGACACGGTACTAGGGTCGATCACCAAAGCCGAGGGAGGTATAAAGCAATTCGGGAAGGGCCTCCGCGCAGCTCTGAATCCGGCAGATATTGCTGGCTCAACCATGATGAAAGTGCAGGAGTCGACACTCGCTCTCATGTTCGCGCAAGATAAACTGGGTGCCCAGTTTATGAAAACTACTGGCCTAGGCCGCGACTATGTATCAACGATCAATCAGGCCTATCTGGCAAATAGAAAGTTCGCAGTAAGTTTAGAGCAGAACACACAAGCCGCCACCGCTCTTGTAACACAGATGGCGCAGTTCACAATGATGACCGACACTGAGAGGCAGGAACTAACCGGCCTCACTTCTTTGATGGATCAGGCGGGAGTCAGTGCAGCTAGCACAGCAGAGGCTTTCAACTTACTAACAAAGGGGATGAAAATGAATGTCCCCCAGCTTAAAAAGACCTCCGAGGAATTATTTGGATTGGCTAAGTCACTTTCAATCCCGCCTGACATAATATTCAAAGACTTCAACGCAGCATCAGCTGAGTTGGCAAAATACGGCCCACAAATGATCGGTGTCTTTAGTGATCTAGAGAAGCAGGCAAAGAACACCGGCCTTTCCGTACAAACACTGTTGGGCCTCGCGAAGCAGTTTGACACGTTTGAAGGCGCCGGCACTGCAGTTGGCAGATTGAACGCGCTATTGGGCGGGCCATACCTGAATTCTATTGACATGCTAAATATGTCCGAGGCCGAGAGGGTTAAAACCCTCCGCGAGAGTATCAGTCTTTCTGGCAAATCATGGTCTTCGATGCATAGATTTGAAAGGCAAGCAATTGCTAGCGCCGCCGGCATCAGTGATATGACCGTGGCAGCAAAACTCTTCGGAGGGACTAATGCAGATTTCCAGGCGTATAACGCAACTCAAAAAGATATAGAAGAGCAAGCAAAACGAAATGCAGACATAACAAAGAAGTGGTCAGAACTTATGATGTCTTTTGGCGTTAGTCTGCTGCCGGTAGTCCAGGGATTGCATGGCTTTGTTGATGGGATATTGAGTATTGCTAATGCCCTTGGCCCCCTCACTCCGATTCTCCTTTATTCTTTCGGCGTTATGACGCTCATGCGCAAGGCTGTCGTCGCCACCACCGCGGCTAAAAAAAGTCTCGCCACAATCCAGACCTTCCTCGCTGCTAGAACAGCTGCTGCCACCGCCACGACCGAGGTCGCGACAGCAGCCACGTACTCGATGACAGCCGCCACCGAGGTTGCGACAGCATCGACAACGCGACTTAACACAAGCTTGCTTGGAACTAGGGTCGCGCTGTTTGGCGTGTTGGGCATCCTCGCCGGCGCATATATGATTTTTGGAAAAACCAGCAGGGTTGTCAAGGTTCTTGGTGCTGCTTTAATTGGACTGACGGCTGCAATGATCGCATATAAAATTGCCAAGTCCGGTATTGCTGCCCCCATCGCCGCCGGCCTCATCGCTGGTGGCCTTGCGGCGATCCCCGCTATGATGAGGAGTGTACCGAAGCGCCGCCGAGGTGTTGACGAAACAACTGATAGCCTATTCATCGCCGGCGATGGCCCGGGCACAAGGGATAATAGAGAACTTGTCGCAACCGGCAACCAAAAAAGCTCTGTTATAACCAACGAAAACACAGAAGCTCTTCTTGGCGCCGGCGGAAAGGGCGGTGCGATAGGGGCGCTGACTACTCAAGTGGCCGCATTGACAGCAGCGATGCAATCTAGCACAAACAAGCCAAGCTCATCGCCGAACACAAAAACTTATCTTCAAGTTGATCAAGGTATTTTGGCCGAATTAGTGATGGATGTTGTAGATAAGAATGTGGGAGTGACAACATAATGACAATAAAAAAAGATGAAATAACAATTACTCATATACCGACCAAGAAGTCCGTTGTACTGAAAGGTCTAGTGAAGACTTTCGAAGATAAGTTTTCTCCAAAATGGAATTCAGAGGAAGTATATGGCCGAATGGATCCGATAATGACATTCCAGTCGACTCCCAGAACAATCTCACTGACTATTGATATGGTTGGAGAAACAGAAAGCACTGCTAAAGAGAACTGGCGCTCTGCTCAAAAGCTGATTCAATTTATGTATCCCACTTACAACTCCACTGCCCCCGGCGCCGGCAGTATCTCTGCCGCTCCTCTGTTGAAAGTTAAATGGGGCCAGCAAATATACGATCCAGTTAATAGTGGACCACTGGTGTGCGCATGTACAGATCTTTCTCTGGGAAACACACACGGCATTACAGAAAAGAATATAGGATACGGTTCCGGAGGGGATATCACCCCTCAGAGATTTGATATAACTCTAGCGCTGTCGGTGCTCCATGTTGATCATAAAGTTGGTTGGACTCCTCGCCATGGCGCAAAGATGGGCTTTGGGGGCGAAGGTGCTCCCAAAGGTAACATAGTCATAACAAGAAAAGTGATATTGGGCGGTAAATAACGATGTCGCAGAGATATAATAGCAGAAGAATCATTGTCAACAATGGCGAACTTTACGAAGAGCTTCTAGAGAACCGCGGCCTCAACAAAATTAATCATTTTGAGAGCCCTCGTCTTAAATACCCCACAGAAAAACAGATTCTAAATCTAGATATGACCTCTCATATTTGGACAGTTGGAGATAAGTTTTACAAACTCGCATATGCCAATTATGGAGATCCGAAATATTGGTGGGTTATTGCGATGTTCAATCACACACCGACTGAGGCCCATGTCCAACCCGGCCAAGAAATTGTAATACCTCTCCCATTAGAGAAGATTTTGCACTATTTCGGGACCTAGCAGATGACAGATTCTACATACGCCGACAATTTACAACAAACTGTCCTTAATGCAGATCCTAGCAGCATACCAGATGGCGCCACGCTAGGAAGAAGTCTTGCGTTTAATGCCCAGTGTTTTTTGATCACCAACATACACAATATAAAAAAACACAACAGCTCTTTTATGAATCCCCAAGGCGACGGCTGGAAGACTGCATATAAGAATATTACGACACTCAGCAGCGATGACACTTATCCTCCTGCAGAACTATTCTCTGCTTTACAGCACAGGGACGAGAACGAAGGCTTTTTAAATTTAACTCCGGATCAGATGGCCCTACTGGTACCGAAAATAAGAATATATAAAGTTGACTTTGATAATACGTCCGGAGACACACAGCCAGCCCAAAAGCAAGATCCGGTTGAGATAATATTCGATGATTATATACACTCGGAAGACTTGAAGACGATTACAATGACGGCCTCCGGACGATCCCGCGGCGTAGGGATCAAAAAATTTATCTGGAAGTTGGCCGGAACTCAGCCCGCCGAAGTAGATTACAACATCGAGGCTGAACTAGAGATTTTCTTTAGTTCTGTAAAAGATATATTCTCTTTAAAGAGCGGCCAGATCGTACGACAAGCTGGGATCGATGGAAAGGGGTCCTTTTTAGATTTGATCATACATTCCCCCGGCTCTAAGAAGCATCAACCAGTTAACAAGAGTATGGGCTGTTCAGAGAGAATATATGATGGAAATGCGTTCACCATCAAGGCAGTAGTTGGTTGGGCCGTACCAAATGGAAGCTCTAGTTTGTTTACATCAACTGAGTTAGCTGCTGTGAGAGCAAATCAAACAGTAATGTACCTTCAGTTAACGAATCATAAGTTTGATTTCAAACAAGACGGCACAGCGACGTTAGTTGCGAACTATAGAGCTAGGTATGCACTGGAGGACACAAGATACAACATCCTTAAGCCAGAAAACGCCGAAGATATAGAGAGATTAAGAAAATTAAAAACACAGCAGCAAAATCTCTCCGGTGACGGCGACACAGCCGTAAACCAGACAGATACCGCGCAGGACAACCAGCAGGCAGTAGACACGGAGATTGCGAAAGTCCTTTCAACGAGATATACTAGAATCAACAAGGCACTGCTAGATAAAGTTTATGTTGCATATGCTAGGCCAATAGATCTTAATATCGTTGCAGCTCCGGGCTCCATAGCCGCCACTGCCGCGGCCGTTCAAGACGCCTTGCAGACCGGCGTCGCCGGCGGTTCAGCCATCGCCACCGGCCAAGCAGCACAGCGACTTCGGTCACAAGTAATTGGAGCTGCCGATGGCACCGGTCCAGCTGTGGACGACCTGACCACCGCGGCCACAGCTGCTCAAGATTTCGCCGGCTTCGGCCCTCAAGGCCCACAGAGCAGTTACCTAGCTGGCGCCCAGTCCGCCACCGCCGCCGCGCAAGCTGCCGCAGCCCAACGCACCGCCGTCCGCGCCTCCTCTGCCAAGTTTTATAAGACAGAACTCGACAGGGTTAAAAAAGCCATTGATGATTCGAAAGCTCCACCGGCCGACCCCGATGATGCTACCACTCCGGCCGACCCCGACACGCGTGATACAAATCCAAACAATACCGCAGTTACCATTCGTGACGGCGAAGTCATGATACCAGTTAAGTTTGTCTTTCTTGGCGAGATATTAGATATATTAATTGGCATTGCCTGCCGCAACGAAATAAAAAACGCATCTGTTGGGTTCATCCTAGGGGATATGGAGTATGTGGACCCGCAATCTTACATTAAACAATCAGAGCAATATACCAGCGGCCACCGAAAGTATGCTGAGAGGTACTTGTGTGGAATCCCAGCATCAGAGCGCGCCAAGATTTTAGAGAGAGTCAACATTGCTAACATCCCAATTGCCTTGGATAGATGGCAGGACTTTTTTATTGAAAAAGTCATTAAGCCCAAATTAGAAAACTACTTTCTTGAAAGCGCAATAAGAGATATTTTAAATGAGCTAATTAGGCCAGTTTTAGGAGAGGGTTGTGTCGATCTAGTGCCGCCTCTCGATACTAGTATAGGGTACACTGAATTTGTCGGCGACCAAAGGGGTTCAAAGCCATGGATCCCCCCGGGCTTCCGCCTGACTGTTTCGCGCTTAAAATCGATTACACCGGGCGCCGCAGGAGGTGTCAAGGCTCTCCCGCTTAGCCCCCTAGGCTTGCATACGACCTATAAATACCTGTATATGTCTTCCGTAGACCCGAGCTACATGCGCGGCGATCAGGCGAAAGATTTTAGCAGGGGCATATATCACTTTAATATCGGACAAAATGGCGGATTGGTGAAAAGGGTAACATTTGAAAGGATGGACCAGCCATACATGAGAGAGGCCCGCGTTCAACGTGTTGGTGCCCTAGGTGCAGAGCAGCTGAGAGAACTGTATAATGTTAACTTAGTGATGTATGGCCACAATTTACTTAAGCCCGGCCAATTTATATTTGTCAATCCAACTAGTGTGGGATTGGGGGGTTTTGGTACCGATTCTTTAACAAGGCTCTTGGGAATTGGAGGGTATCACCTAGTTACAGATATTAAGTCCACTCTCGGCCCAAACGGCTTCGAAACGAGAGTCAAAGCACTCCATCAAGCAATGCCATTTGATGGAGACGTAGAACCAGCCTCCTCTAGACAATCTTCCGCGACTCTTGACCAACTCTTGGGCCGCGCTCACCCCGGCATCCAGCCCGGAGACGGCAAATCATCCACTGTAGACGGTCACATCTTCGACCGTGAAACAGAAGGCCAATTCAGCTCAATCGAGAACCCAGACAATTTTACGAAGGGGTGGGATAATGATGAATAATCTCTTAAGGACATAGTTATCGTATGGCAATCAATCCCTTTTTATTAGATCAGTATTTAACTCCTGGCGGTAAGAACGACGGCAGTTCTTTAGCCAATTTTGAAAGACGCAAGTTTTACAAAGAGTTTCCCTATTTTGGCGATCTACCAAACCCCATGGATTCGTGGTATGACAAACTCTATTATGGGCGTGTCGACCGTACGCAAAATGGTATCGTTATATCAGACCAAGCCATGGCCGACCGCTTAGTACAAATAAAATCCACCAAGAACGTTTTCGTTTTAGACTTTGTTGCCGATGCTTTTGCGGACTTTCATCAGCATATGCGCGCAGCATCAACTTCCGGCTATATCAATAATGCCGGCACAAGGTTTAATATTCTAGAGCCAGTCCGAGGGTGGAAAAACTATCAAACAGAGTTTTCCGACTCAAGACAGCATTTACGTTCAGCCGTACAGAGTTATTTCAGAAGAGAGAAAAGAGCGGATAGGGCAGTCACAGGTTTCAAGGCGTTTTTAAACGAATTTATTAACTTCTTAGAACTCAGGCCCCTCATAGATCCAGTTACATTAAGTGGGTTTGTGGTTTCGAACTCCTCGCACCCCATGATGTCTGGATTGTCTATAGAGTTGACTTCCGATGATCACGGTGACGACACACCAAAAGTTACAAAGTACATGTTAGATCCCAATTTCGACTATTATGTTCGCGCTGCTAGGAAATACGGCTTTTACGTACATCGCAATGCTCCATGGAAGTTGACAGCAGACGTATTTTCAGATAAAATGCTCTCATACCTAGATGTGTATGGGGCAAACGAGAGTAATTTCTTCTCTCATTACTATGATAGGTCATACACTAAAGATATACAACATATGAAAGAAGATTTAGTCTCAATTTACAATAGCTATGTCACTGCCTTCCCGCTGATAAGGACAGAGAAGCCTCCATTCGGCCCGGGGAATGCCAGAGTATGCCAGAATACAACAATCGAGAACAAACTTAGAGAATCCATAACAATGAGCGCTGTGGATAGTATAGTCGGCGACGGCTATTGGCTCGATTTCTATTTTAGATTGCGGCTCCGAGAGAAAAACTTAGATTTTAACAATATTAACACAGAGATCACAAATGCTCTGCAGATTAACAAAGTACAGGGCTTGGAAATAGCAACAAAGTACGTTAACGATCAAGTTAAGCCCTATTTGTATTAAAAGCTTGACATTCGTGCCGGCACGGTTTATTATAAGGGTGAATCGAAAGGTCACGTGTGTTTTTTCAGCTTCTAGACTATAAAGAGCAATGCTTCGGGGTGTACTCCGATGGGGTTATTTCACTAGACGCCATGCCGGAAGGTAAATCCGTTACTTGGGATTACTCGCCGGAACTAGCTGGCCAAGATATACAATATATGAAGCTATATTGCGGAAAGTCTCTGACTGAGATGTGTCCGGAGAAGATTAGAAACCAGTGGGACTCCGCAGTTCGCAAAATGAGGGCATTCGTCTCCTCTTTCTATGAGGCAAAGATTAATTTAGACGAAACTTGCTTTTATGACTTAATGCCAGAGCAGTTTTTACTTGAGTACTTTGATTTGAAAAATCAGATTACAGAGCACGTTTACAGGACATACGATAAGCCAAAAAACTATGATTTTCTGTCCTCCTTACAGGGAGTACTTGCGAGTGTCAAGAAACAAAAAGTTAAAATCAACGGAAAAGCTTTGCGTCCATACCTGGGGACCCTACGAGCCCGGAATTTTATAAAAACACTCTCTAAGACAGAACCATGTTGCAAATACAATTTGTTTGGTACTGTCACTGGTCGCCTTTCGACGTTTCCTGGCAGCTTTCCGATATTGACCATGAATAAGGAATATCGAGCAGTTTTAGAGCCAACAAATGGATGTTATCTGGAGCTTGATTACAACGCTGCAGAATTGAGGACGTTTTTGTCCTTAGCTGGCCATGATCAACCAGACAACGATATTCACGAATGGAACGTCCAGCAGCTGTATGATAATAAGGTCAGCCGTGAGGACGCAAAGCAGAAGATTTTTTCTTGGCTTTATTCGAATCACCTTGACATTAAAGCCGAGAAGGTTTATAATAAAACATCTGTAAAGGATAAGTATTGGAATGGAGAAGAGATAACAACGGTATTCGGTAGAACAATAGAGACTGACGAGCATCGCGCGCTTAACTATATTATTCAAAGTACGACTAGTGATTTAGTATTACGGCAAATGATTAAGCTTCATGAGTTCTTGCAAGATAAGAAGAGTTTTATCGCGTTTTGTATTCACGACTCGGTTGTTATTGATTTGGATTCTGATGAAAAAGAGCATATTGAAGAATTGATCGATATATTTTCAGATACCCGACTTGGCAACTTCAAAGCGAAGGCCAGCGTTGGATTGAATTTTGGAGACATGAGGGAACTTAACGTATGAAGAAAAAATTATACAGCAAACTAGTGAGAGACCGAATACCAGAGATTATTGAAGAAGATGGTAAGATGGTAGGGTTTCACGTTGCTACTGAGGAAGAGTATCAACAAGCTCTGCTCGACAAGTTGGTTGAAGAGGTACAAGAGTTTATTGCAGATCCCTGTCTTTCTGAAATGGCAGATGTGTGTGAAGTTCTGGAGTTTATAAAGAAAGAATTCAAACTTCACAGTGCCGGCGCCGAACAGATTGCAAAACGAGTCTCCAGGGGATCATTCAAGAACGGATATATTTTGGATTGGGTTGAGGAATAATGAATATTGTTGGCCTAGGCGCTGCTGGGTGTAATATTGCGGACACGTTCGCAAAATATCCGCAGTACACCAGCTACAAAATTGATGTTGGCCTCAAGGGTTACAAAAAGAATGGCATTTACGCCATACCCAGGAAGGCAACTCATGAAGAATATGAAGAAAATTGTCCAAATTTTAAAAATTTCTTCAAAAACATCACAGGTAGGGTCATTTTGGCCACCTGCGGCGCCGGTACGGTCACTGGATGCGTCCTAAGGCTCTTGGAGCAACTTCCTGACGTTCCGGTCTCTATCCTGTACGTCAAGCCGGACATTAGCCTTCTAGGCGAAATAAAAGCCACTCAAGAGAAGATTGTGTATAATATTTTGCAAGAATACGCAAGATCCGGACTAGTTGACAGAATGTACGTTATTTCCAACTTGGAAGTCGAAAAGGTTCTGGTTGATATACCGATTAGTGGATATTACGATACGCTGAATGAAGCAATCGTATCAACTTTTCATATGTTGAACGTTTTTTCGAATTCAGAACCCGTTGTCGGAGCATTCACGGAACCGGTTGATTCTGCTAGGGTTTCTACTATTGGAATTGTTGATTTAGAAAAAGAAGAAGAAAAGTTGTTTTTTGACTTGACAACACCCCGTGATCGGGTGTATTATTATGGTATAAACAGTGAGTCATTAAAAACAGACGGTAAGCTCTTTAAGAAGATAACGAATTTTGTTAAGAGCAGGAATGAAGAGAATGTGAAAGTCTCGTACGGTGTGTTTGAGACGAACTATGAACAAAACTTAGCTTATTGTGTAAATCACAGTTCGCTAATACAAACTTAGATGTTCGGGATATTGGCCGAACATACTCTAACCCAATGAAAGGAAATCAAAATGGGTATTAATGTAGAAAAGATGCGAGCACGACTCGCGCAACTTAAGGGTGAAGGTGGTGGAAAGGATACGTTCTGGCGTCCACAAGATGGTGAACAGACGATTCGTATTATTCCTACCGCAGATGGAGATCCCTTTAAGGATTATTGGTTCCACTACAATGTGGGCAAGAACGCAGGGTTTTTATGCCCTAAGCGAAATTACGGAGAAAGCTGCGCCGTTTGCGAATTCGCCTCTCGTCTTTGGACTGAGGGCGTTAACAACAACGACGAAGACAGCAAGAAGATGGCCAAGAGCCTCTTTACGCGCCAGCGCTTCTTCTCTCCCGTCATGGTACGAGGAGAAGAGAGCCGCGGCGTCCGAGTTTGGGGATATGGTAAGATGGCCTATGAGAATCTGCTATCTTTGGTCCTCAACCCAGAATACGGTGATATCACCGATGCTGAAACAGGCACTGACCTAGTTTTGGGCTATGGGAAGCCCCCAGGCGCTTCCTTCCCCCAGACGAAGCTCACGCCTCGCCGACGTTCCTCCACTCTATGTGAGGACATGACTCCGGAGAGTTGCAAGGAAATCCTTGATTCGATTCCGGACATGACTGACCTTTTCGAGCGTAAGTCATCGACTGAAGTTGAGAGTCTTTTGGACACTTATCTTTCCGATGATGAATCGGCCGAAACTCGCTCCAGCGAGACTACGAAGTACGCCTCTACGTCTACGAGTGAGGCTCCCTCCTCAGTGGATGCTGCATTCGCAGAACTTGGCATCGGGTAAAATATCCCTCCGCAGGGGGGCCCGGGGTTACAGGGGTCCCACATTATCACAAGCAAGATAAGGAATTTTTAGATGAATAACATTACAGACACTTTGAGAGAACTAAGCGTCGCTGATGATGCACTTATCACCCTTAGCTATACCGAGGGTGCCGATGTTTGGCATATTGACGACAACCACGTGGAAGAGACAATTGGTTACACCAAGACTGTTTCTCTCCTTGCTGGGCTCCTTGCCTCTGACGTAACCGTTTCGCGCGCTTACGGCACTCCTGACGATATTCTTGAAGACATGCGGGACGAGGGACTTCTCGATAACTATGACAACGAAGGTTCTTTCAAGGACTACTTGACTGGGCAGCTCACCGATACGATCTATGAAGGCGAGTATCCTTTGGATTACTCAACTCAGCATTACGACCACAAACGCGGCTGGTGCAACATCTCGACCAGGGTCAAAATTAAGGCAGCCGATCTTTACCGAATCGATGAAAACGAGTCTTCACCTAACTCGGCCGATGCGGTTGTCGAAGGTTTTACTGTTGAGGTGCAGACACCGGCCGGTACGCTGACGCTTAGCTAGTGAAAATTCTAGACTTACATGGAGAATATCACCGCTCTGTACAGGGCATTGTAGAGGAGTTTGTGTTTTCGAACGAGACCCCGCTGAAGATCATAACGGGAAAATCTCAAAGAATGAGAGAACTTGTCACTCAGGTGACGAACAGGAGTGGCCTTTACTGCCATTTCGAAAATCTTACAAATAGCGGTTGTTTGATTATAACAAAATATAAAATATAGGGAGAATAAAATGGCTCGACGCAAATCAACGATAGGAAAACTTCAAATTTCAGAAATGAGAAGCCTTATCAACAAGAAAGCTGGCATGAATGTCGCTTTCGATCTTAAGAATGAAAACCCAACCGAAGTGAAAGCCTGGATTCCAACTGGATCTCGTTGGCTAGACTCGATTATTTGCCGCGGCCAACTAGCCGGCATCCCGGTTGGAAAAATCACGGAAATCGCCGGCCTAGAGTCGACAGGGAAATCGTTCATGGCGGCACAAGTCGCCGCGAATGCTCAGAAGATGGGAATTGATGTTATCTACTTTGATTCTGAATCTGCTATCGATCCGACTTTCTTGGAGCGCGCTGGCTGCGATTTAGAAACGCTCTTGTATGTGCAGGCAGCTTCGGTGGAATTTGTACTAGAGACAATCGAAGAGCTTTTGGGTTCAAACGCCAACAGAATGCTGTTTATTTGGGATTCTCTGGCACTCACCCCTTCTATCTCAGATATCGAGGGCGATTTTAACCCCAACTCCTCTATGGCAGTCAAGCCTCGCATTCTCTCTAAGGGTATGGCAAAACTAACAGTGCCCATTGCTAATAGTCAGTCGACGTTCTTGGTTTTAAACCAGCTAAAGACGAACATCCCGTCTGGGCCAAATGCGCACATTGTTGCTATGACCACTCCATACATTACACCCGGAGGAAAGGCCATGCACTATGCTTATTCACTTCGCGTGTGGCTCACTGGACGAAAGGCCAAAGCTTCCTTTATCATGGATGACAAAGGGTTCAGAATCGGATCAGAGGTAAAAGCAAAACTTGAGAAATCTCGATTTGGCACTCAGGGTCGCAATTGCGCATTCAAGATTCTTTGGGGAGAGGGTATCGGCGTGCAGGATGAAGAAAGTTGGCTGGAGGCCATCAAAGGTTCCGAGAACCTTCTTCAGCGCGGCGCATGGTATGCACTTCAATACGAAAATGGAGATCAGGAGAAGTTCATGAGTTCTCAGTGGGTCGAGAAGTTGGCTAATGAAAAGTTTAAGCAGCGTGTCTTTGAAATTATGGACGAAGAGATCGTTATGAAGTTTGATAAACGTCAGGGAACTGCCAGCGAATTTTATGATACTGAAGAAGAATCATCAGAACAACAAAAATAAAATAACTCTTGACTCTGGAGGCACTGTGGGATATACTATTCTCACAGTGCCTTTTAGCAGATAGGAATTATAGTGAAAAATAAGCGCTATATCGGACTAGCCAAGCGAGTCGCAGAAGAGTCAGATTATGGAAAGTTTCGTCACGGAGCAGTCTTGGTTAAGGGTAGCTCCATTCGTAACGTTTCCTGCAACAAGCAACGACACTGCAGCTTTGGTACACGTTTCCGCGCACCAGACTGTGGAGATGCGACTCTGCATGCAGAATTAGGCGCCATTTTGGGAGTCGACAGGGGAGTAACCCGCGGCTCAACAGTTTACGTAGCAAGAATTAACAAAGAGGGAGAAGCTAAGATTAGCAAACCGTGCCCTATGTGTCAAAACGCGATGAAGCATGTTGGCGTCCGCCGCGTTGTGTACACAGATAAAGACGGAGATATTGTGAGTATGAGACTATGAATATATTTGTTGTTGACGAAGACCCGGTAGTTGCTGCACAGCAATTGTGTGACAAGCATGTGGTAAAGATGATTCTTGAGACTGCACAGATGTTGTGTACGGTAGCAGCCAATCACGGCCACAAAACACCTTATCGTAAGACACACGCAAAGCATCCCTGCACTTTATGGGCCGGCACTTCTGCTGGAAATTGGACGTGGCTTCTCCGCCACGGCTTAGCTATGTGTGCTGAATATACGCGCCGCTATGGCCGCGTACACAAAAGTGAGGAGGTCATCATGTGGTGTAGCAGACTTACGATGAAATTCCTGGGAGCCAATCTGACGCCGTTCGCCCAAGCAATGCCTCCCCAGTATCACAATGACTGTGCAGTCACTGCATACCGTGCCTATTACCACGGAGAAAAAGCAAAGTTTGCTACATGGAAAACAGAGGAGCCAAAATGGTGGAGAGTAAGATGAAAAGAGTGATGATTGTCGATAGCCTAAATCAGTTTATTAGGTCCTACATTGTTGATCCAAGTTTATCGACAAACGGTCAACCAATAGGCGGAACAAAGGGCTTTTTAAAGATTTTACAGAAACTCTGCAGGGATATTAACCCAGATGCTGTTGTTATCTGTTGGGACGGCAGAGGTGGCTCTAGGAAGCGCCGAAGTCTAGTTAAGGAATATAAGTCCGGACGCAAGGCCATTCGTCTAAATCGCGAAACCGACATGACCGAAGACGAAGAACTTCAAAATAAGATTTGGCAGCAAAGCCGGCTGATTGAGTACTTGAATGAACTCCCGGTGATTCAGTTTATGTTCGATGAGGTTGAGGCCGATGATGTAATCGGATATGTCAGTAAGATGCCGCAATTCGACGGATGGCAAAAGGTAATCGTTTCCAGCGACAAAGACTTCATTCAGTTATGTGATGGTGAAACTGTGCTTTTTAGGCCGGTACAGAAGGAAGTCCTGAATAAGAACAATATCATTGAGAAGTTTGGAATTCACCCAAACAATTTTGCTTTGGCCCGGGCCCTTGTCGGAGACAAATCCGATAATTTAGAAGGTGTACGCGGCGTCGGCCTTCCTACGGTAAAGAAAAGATTTCCCTTTCTTTCTGAAGAAAAATCATATACAATACAAGAGTTGATAGAATTTTGTGATAATGTTGACTCAAAGCTTAAGACTTACAAATCAATTTTAGAAAATGAAGATTTGGTGGCATTGAATTATAAGCTTATGCAACTGTATTCTCCAATCTTGTCAGTTCAGTCAAAAAGCAAGGTCGACTTCACTATCGATAATTTTGAATTTGAGTTCAACAAGACAGAGATGATCAAAATGATGCATGAAGATGGTTTTGGGTCGTACAATTGGGACGAGTTGTTCGCTAAAATGAAGAAAATATCGATTGATGGGCTAAGAGGGGAATAAATGGATTTTAACGAAAAATCAGATTTTTCAAAGTATGGCAAAAGCTTTCAAGAGCAGCTGTGTATGCTTGTCCTTGATGATCGACCTTTCGCCGATCAGGTTGAAGAAGTTCTAGACATTAATTTTCTAGAACTTCGTTATCTACGTGTATTCGTAGAGAAGGTTTTTTCGTATCGTAAGAAGTATGACGTACATCCTTCCCGTAGGATTATGACAACTATTCTGCGCACAGATCTGGAAGAAGAGAACGAACTAACCCAGCAACAGACTCGTGAATTCTTCGCGCGCGGCCACACTTTTAGTACTGAGGATGCTGGGTACATCAAGGAGACTTCTTTAGATTTCTGCAAAAAGCAGTGTCTGAAATCCGCTATGGTGAAGTCTATCGGACTCCTCCAGAAATCATCTTTCGATGAGATTTCGAAAGTCATTAATGATTCACTAAAGTTGGGCGCGAGCCCGGACACCGGCCATGATTGGAAAAGGGACTTTGAAGCCAGATACAAGCCCAAATTCAGAAACCCAGTAACGACCGGCTGGGACTTATTGGATGATCTTTGCCACGGCGGCTTGGGTCAAAAAGAGCTTGGAGTGGTTATTGCGCCTACCGGTGCCGGAAAATCCATGGCCCTTGTACATTTAGGAACAAAAGCCTTAAGAGCTGGCAAAACTGTGGTACACTATACTCTGGAGCTGCAGGACACGGTGATCGGAACGAGATACGATAGCTGCCTCACCGGGGTACCGCTATCAAACCTTCTCTCCTTCAAAGAGAAAATATATGAAGAGGTTAAAGACATTCCCGGCTCCTTGATTATTAAGGAATATCCAACGAAATCTGCTAGCACGCAAACGTTGCGAGGGCATCTTGAAAAGTTAAGATTGCGCAACGTTGAGGTTGATATGATCATTGTTGATTATGCCGATCTTCTTCGCCCCGTTTCAGCGCAGAAAGAGCGCAGAAATGAGCTTGAATCTATCTACGAGGAACTTCGTGGATTGGCTCAGGAGTTCGTGTGTCCAATTTGGACCGCTAGCCAAACAAACCGCTCAGGCCTCAATGCGGAAGTGATTACTATGGAATCGATTTCCGAGGCATTCAATAAGTGCTTCGTCGCAGATTTCATTTTTTCTATCTCTAGGACGGTCGAAGATAAGCAGGCAAATACCGGCAGAATCTTTATCGCAAAGAATAGAAATGGTCCAGATGGGCTGGTCTTCCCCCTCTTCATGGATACGTCGAGTGTGGCGATCAAAGTTCTTGAGCCAACAGCTGAGATGCTGACAGAACCAGTCCAAAGAACGGACAAGGAACAAAGAGAACTTTTGGCTCAAAAGTATAAAAAATTAGTAAAGGGTAAAAAAAGTGAAGTACACACATAATGAAGCTTATGAAGCAACTTTAAAGTATTTTAGTGGCGATGAATTAGCAGCTAACGTTTTTATTACAAAATACTGCTTGAGAAACAAGGACGGTGAGTTTTTAGAAAAAACACCAGATGATATGCATGAGAGAATGGCCTCTGAGTTCGCGCGGATTGAGGAAAAATTTCATAAGGATGGCTCTTCTTCCTCGATGTCAAAAAAGAAGATTCTCTCTTACTTAAAAAACTTTAAATATATTGTCCCTCAAGGATCGCCTATGATGGGAATAGGAAACAATCATGTTAATGTATCTCTTTCTAACTGTGTCGTTATCGAGCCTCCTGCAGACAGTGTTTCGTCCATTATGGACGCTGGTAAGCATCTTGCTAACTTGTTCAAGCGTCGCTGTGGCGTTGGTATTGATCTTTCTCATTTGCGTCCCGAGGGTGCTCCCGTTAACAACTCTGCTCGCACTACTACTGGGGCTTGGAGTTTTGCTGATTTCTATTCATATGTTTGCCGTATGATCGGCCAAAATGGCCGACGCGGAGCATTGATGATCACAATGGATATCCGTCATCCCGATATCGAGAGTTTTATCACCATGAAAAGGGATTTGACGAAAGTCACCGGCGCGAATGTCTCTGTTAAAATAAGTGATGACTTCATGAGGGCCGTAGAGAACAAAGAAACATTTACACTGCAGTTCCCAATCGACAGTGAAGAACCAACGGCAACAAAGGAGGTTCTAGCGGAAGATGTATGGAATATGATCATCGAGTCTGCAACAGCCACTGCGGAACCCGGGATCTTGATGTGGGACAATATTGTAAACAATTTACCGGCGCACTCTTATTCCGAGAGTGGCTTTAAAACAGTTTGCACCAATCCGTGCGGGGAAATACCCCTCTCTGCTTATGATAGTTGTCGGCTGATATCTATCAACTTAAAGAATATGGTAAAGAATCCGTTTAGTGACAAATCAAAGTTCGATTTTAAGAAGTTGAGGGAGGTAGTCACCGTTGGCATGCGCCTCTCTGACGATCTGGTGGAATTGGAGCTTGAGAAACTAGAGAGTATCCACCAGTGCACCGACACAGAGGATGAAAAGGAGATGTGGTCTAAGCTGCTTAAAGCCGCCCGCGACGGCCGCCGAACTGGTATGGGAACCCATGGCTTAGCTGACGCCATTGCTCGTCTGGGCCTGAAATACGATTCCGCTGCAGCAATTGCCGTTATCGAGAAGATCTACGAAACACTACGCAACTCAGCGTACTCGGAAAGTATATCTCTGGCCCGTGATCGCGGCTCCTTCCCGGTGTTCGACTGGGAGCTAGAAAAAGAAAATAGATTTATCAGTCGACTACCAGAAGAGCTGCAAAACTCTTTATCGACCCATGGGCGTCGAAACATATCAATTTTGACAAACGCCCCAACCGGCTCTGTGTCTATATTATCCCAGACTAGTTCTGGGCTAGAACCCGTCTTCCGTAATTGGTATATTCGTCGTCGTAAACTTTCTCACGATGAGCAGGACGTTGTGCCAGATTTCGTAGATGAGATGGACGATAAGTGGGCTGAATACAGAATATTCCATCATAACGTGCAGGAGTATCTAGAGCTTTTCGGAACAGATAAGATACCAGAGTTCTTTGTAGAATCAGACCAGATTGATGGTATGCAGAGGATCGCAATTCAAGAAGCAATTCAGAAGAGTATCGACCATAGTATTAGTTCTACAATCAACCTTCCAAAAGAAACAAATCCAGAAACTGTAGGAGCGTTGTATTTAGAGGGTTGGCGCCGCGGCCTCAAAGGAATAACTGTATATGTAGAAGGATCCCGCACCGGAGTGCTGATATCAAACTCGGAAAATAAGAAAGAGGAGTTCCCACAGCATACAGCGCCAAAACGACCTTTTGAGCTTCCGTGTGATATTCACCATACTACGATTCAGGGAGAAAAGTGGGTTATAATGGTAGGCTTGATGGACGGGAGACCGTATGAGGTTATGGGAGGTCTCTCTAATCTTATCGAAATTCCAAGATCCAAAGCAGAGGGGGTTTTGATGAAACACCCCAGGAAAACCATGAATTCCGTATATGATTTGCAGATCGGCACTAATGGAGAGACTGTAATTATTAAAGACTTAGTGAAAGCATTTGATAACCCTAATCACTCGGCATTTACCAGAGTAATTTCTCTCGGCTTGCGTCATGGTGCCAATATTCAATATGTGGTTGAGCAGCTGCAGAAGGATCGAGACAGTGACATGTTTAGTTTTGCTAGGTGTGTTGCAAGGGTCCTAAAAAGTTATATCCCAGATGGCCAAGCCGCCACCGAAAAAACTTGTCCCGAGTGTAGTACAGAGGGGTTAGTATACGTGGAAGGTTGCGTGACTTGTAGGAACTGCGGATTCTCTAAGTGCGGATAATAGAAACAAACCACTTGACTTCTTTGCCCTTACGAGTTATACTGTAGGGGCATTTTAGTTTGAGGAGAAAAAAATGAACTTTGCACCAGTGAATAAGAACCTGTTACTTAAGGTTGAAGAAGAAGAGGAAACACTTGAAGCGCCAATTGGTGGCATTTTATTGCCAACTGATTATAGGCCGGCCCACAAGCCATATACTTTTGCAACTTTAGTTGCATGCGCAGATGATTCTTCTTTTGCGATGGACGTTGGAAAGACTTTTGTTGTAGAGTCTCAAATGATCCGCGAGATTGAATACGATGGAGAGTTATTTCATACAATAACTGAAAGTCATGTCATCGGGTTCCTTCGGGAGTAATGAGATCGCACACATACAAGCTTGAAGAACTAGTTATAGGCTATGGCCTAAATGCAATCTTGTATGCGTATCTAAACAATTCAACAATCTTAATTAATGGCTCTCAGAAGCCGTTCAGATTCGATCTATGGGAGGGCAAGCAGAAGGCAGATATTTGGTCTGAAAAGCTGTTTGCTCTCTCTTTGATTGGAAAATGCCCACTAGCCGATAAGGTCGATTCCATAAGAGTCGAAGATGGCCAAGTTAGCGTCATGACGAAAAATCTACGTCAAATAAAGATCGGATTTGAGAAACTTAGAATATTTGATGGGGATTCTGTTGAGGGTCTAGATTTCACCGAGAAGATAGAACAATACAGGGTTTTTGATTGGTTTAATGTACGTTCTGGCATGCGCCACGAGTTCGACAAAATAGAGACTATATCAAATTTTGTTAAATGCATACATTTCTACCCATCAGATCGGCTGGATGGCAATCACCTAGACAAGAAAGATCTTGTTACTGAATCCTTTATCGATATATCAAATATTGACGATTTTGACGTTTCATCCACGGTCGCTCGCCTTAAAACGCTAGCGACAATGAAAGAGAATGGCATAAAAGGCACCAGAAACGGCAGGTCCATGGAAGATCCAACCAAGTACAAACATTACGCTCTCAAAATAGAGTATGATCGACGCGAGAAATATAAGAATAAAAGATTATTTGTGACAGGAGACTTGCCAAAGGGAGTTAAATTTGATATAACTAATGAGAGCGTTTTGTTGTCCCAGTTAGCCGACAAGACACATACTTCAAAAGTTGAGAGGCAACTAATACTTGGAAAGTAATACAGAAAATCTTAATACTTTTCATTTGTCAGGAATTATCCCTGTCAGTGGAATAGCCACCGACTTCGGCTTCGAATGGTCAGATTGTCTGATGCCAATTGGAGCCAACTACACGGCCGTCGAACGCGCCGTGGTTGAGTGTGCCTACGCCGGCTGTGAAAACATATGGATCGTCGCTGACGACGACGTTAGCCCTCTTCTGCGACACAGACTAGGAGACTACTTGCAGGATCCGCATTCCATGAAGAAAGCGGCCTTCACTAAGTTTCCAGCTTCTAACTGGAGATCTATACCGATATATTACGTTCCAATTAACCCCAAAGACCGCGGCAAGATTGACTGCTATGGGTGGAGCATTCTGTATGGGGCTATGACCGCATATCACATTTGCCGCAGGTTTAGCCGGTGGACAATCCCAGACCGGTATTACGTCGCCTTCCCTCTTTCAGTGTATAGTCCGTGGATTCCGGAAAAACACCGAACTGCGATATCGAGCAAAAAGCCCTTCTACCTATCAAAAGGTGGAAAAACCATCAAAGATGGAGAGATGCTTGGTTTTACATTTAATGGTGAAGATTTTAAGAGATTCCGAAAAGTTTTACGCGATAATTCTCGTGCCTATACCGCAAACAACCTAGTTGACGGGAAATATCCACAAGAAAAGCTGCCGCCTGAAAAAACATACATTTCTCGCAACTTTACCCTTGACAGGGTTTTTGAATCAGCTATAATTAAGGAGTCTGAAGTTGTAGAGCTTCCATGGCAATACGATATAGTAGATTGGGAAGGTTATTGTAAGTTCTTAGGATCTCCCGAAAGAGCGAAAATAAAACGACCGTCTAAGAAGACTTTAAGCTTTCATAAATTGAACAAAATAGGAGAAGATGAATGAGCGAAGAAAACAACAGGGTAAAGTCAAAGATTCCATTCGTTGGCCTGCATGCACACAGTGTGGCGGGGTCAATATTTGATGCAATTGGTTTCCCGCCCGAACACATGGATTTTGCATATCAGAATGGCTCAGAGGCCCTAGCACTGACAGACCACGGCAATATGAACGGTTTCAGTCATCAGATTCTCCACGCCAAAAAGATGAAAGCGGAAGGGCGCGACTTTAAGCCAATCTTTGGATGTGAAGCCTATTTTCTGCCGAGTGTGGCCGAGTGGCAAGAGGACTATGATCGCATTCGCGAAGAAACGAAAAAGAAGAGCCAGCTAAATAGCGAACTCAGCGGCGCCACCGTTGAATCGGAAGGCGAAAGCAAAAAGGCAATAAAGAACATTCTAAACCGACGGCGCCACCTAGTTTTGTTGGCAATGAACCAGACCGGCCTAAATAATCTCTTTAAGCTTATTTCAGAGAGTTACCGTTCCGAAAATTTCTATCGATATCCGCGAATCGACTATTCTCTTTTAGAGAAGTACAGCGAGGGGGTCATCGCCTCTTCTGCCTGTTTGGGTGGAGTTTACGCTGGAAACTATTGGGAGAATCGAGACGACGGAGAAGAGGCTGTCCTAGAGGCAATGAGGGAAACTACTCGCCGAATGGTTGACATCTTCGGGGACAGGTGGTTTGCCGAATTACAATGGAACTCAGTTCCGGAGCAACATGATCTGAACAAGTACATTATTAAGATGCATGAGGAGTTCGGAGTCGAACTGATTTCGACTGCAGACAGTCATTATCCCGATCCGGATGCCTGGAAGGATCGTGAGCTTTATAAGCGCCTAGGTTGGTTGGGCCGCGGCACCCCTGACTGGATGGAGGATACTAGCCTGCCCCCGGGGGTCGAGGAGATCGGGTATGAATTATATCCGAAGAACGGCGATCAAATGTGGGCATCCTTCAAACAGTATGCAGCTGCAGCCAACGAGACATACGACGAGGATATGGTTCTTAAGTCTATCACAAACACTCACGACATCGCAATGAATCGCATTGAGGATTTCGAACCGGACACAACAGTTCGACTACCAGATTTCGTTGTACCAGAAGGAGCTACCGCTACTCAGGCACTTACTCGCTTGGCAATCAATGGCCTCAGGGACTTGGGACTACAGGAAAAAGAAAACTACCTACGCCGACTAAAGATGGAGCTAGGTGTCATCGATGATCGCGGCTTCAGTAAATACTTCTTGACGATGAAGGCCATCGCCGACCGCGCAAACACAATTCAATTGACCGGCCCGGGCCGCGGATCCGCAGCAGGTTCCTTGGTCGCATATGCGCTGGGAATAACACAGGTTGATCCTATCCGGTGGAATTTGCTGTTCGAAAGATTCTTGCGCAAAGACGCAACTGACTATCCGGATATTGATTACGATGTCGCCGATCCAATGAAGTTAAAAGAGATTTTAATTGAAGAGTGGGGTGAAAACACCGTAGTACCGATTTCGAATTGGAACACGCTGCAGCTGCGCAGTTTAATTAAGGATATTTCAAAGTTTTACGGAGTTCCGTTTACAGAGGTCAATCCCGTAACTAGTAGAATGATCAGAGAGGCCACCCCGGCCGCTAAGAAGAAGCATAATATTAAGAGTGGAGTCTACAATCCAACATGGCAAGAGGTCATGGAATTTAGCTCATCGCTTAAGAGCTTCCTGGCGAAATACCCACACATCAAGACCCACGTTGAAATGTTGGTTGGACAGGTTCGCTCCTGTAGCCGCCACGCCGGCGGAGTTGTTATTGCGGAAAACCTAGACGAATGTATGCCGCTAATTAACTCCGGAGGTGTGAGACAGACTCCGTGGTCTGAGGGCCAGAATGTCCGCCACTTGGAGCCGCTAGGTTTTATCAAATTTGATATTTTAGGACTGGCATCTCTTCGTATGATCCAGGGTGCGATTAAACATGTTCTCAAGCGCCATGAGGGGGTAGAAAATCCAACATTTGAAGACGTTAAGAAGTTTTACGAAACTAGGCTCCATCCGGACGCTATCGACTTCGAAGACAAAAAGGTTTACCATAACGTCTTCCACAAAGGCAATTGGGCCGGAATCTTCCAGTTTACTGAGGGGGGCTCTCAGAGGTTCTGTAAGAACGCAAAGCCAACTAATCTGATTGACTTGGCTTCAATTACTTCAATCTATCGCCCGGGCCCATTGGGCGCGAAGGTGGACAAGGCCTTTGTTGAGGCAAAGAAAAACCCGGAGGATGTACACTACATCAACGACACCGTACGCGAGATTACAGAGGAGTCATACGGCTTTTTGATCTTTCAGGAACAGATCGCAATGTTGGCCCACAAGCTAGGCAAGAATCTGTCTCTAGATGAGGGGAACCTTTTGCGGAAGGTGCTAACAAAGAAGGGTACCGGGAAAGACAGCGTAAAGCAGAACATCTATAAGAAGTTTATGGCCGGCTGCAGCGAAAAGGCAATGAGGACGACAACTGCTCAAAAGCTTTGGGATACGTTTGAATACTTCTCAGGATATGGTTTTAACAAATCACATGCGGTTTCTTATTCGATCTTGTCATTCCAGTGTGCTTGGCTGTTGACATACTACCCTGCTGAGTGGATGGCTGCATTCTTGGACAAAGAGCCAGAATCTCGCAAGGAACGCGCCATCAATATCGCCAAGAACTATGGCTTTAATATTCAGGAGGTTGATATTGGACATTCCGGCCGCGTTTGGGAAATTTCGGATGATGGAAACACCCTGATTCAGCCCTTGAGTTCGATTAAGGGACTAGGCGAGACTGCGATTGAACAGATTGTTAATAATCGACCGTTTAATGATGTTGAAGAATTCTTGTTTAATGAGAATATTGTTTATAGTAAACTTAACAAGAAAGCTCTGAGTGTCTTGGTCAGATCGGGTGCGCTGTCCTCACTGAAGGATGAAAGGTTCACTGGTAATAAGCATTTCTGGTCTGCAATTGCGCTAGAGAGACCAAAGAACAAAAAGAAGCTGCGAGAGAACATAGACATGTATGCTCCGGAGGGAGAGTTCACAGAAGAGGAGACGATCCAGAATATTGTTTCCTTGACAGGAGTTTTCCCAATGAACCGGGTTATGGAATCTGGAATTCGCGAGAGGCTAGCCGAATTGTACGTCCCGCCAATCTCCCAGTTCGATCCGGATCTTCAGCTAGCTTGGTTCATTCCTCGCGAAATAATTCCAAAGAAAACAAAGAATGGTAAAGATTATTGGATTCTCCGCGTTATTGACGACAAGGCGGCGGTTACAAGTATTAAATGTTGGGGTGTTCGTCCCGAGAAGGATGTGGTACACTTAAATCGGCCATACATGAGCCGACTAGATTACGATCCGGACTGGGGATTCTCAACAAGATCAATTCGTCATAATTTTAGACTACTAGGATAGAAAGGAAAAGTAAAATGGCTAGAAGAATAAAGACAACGACAGGAAGAAGTGATAAGGCAAATAAGAAGAAAAGCGCGCAGGGTTGCGGCAAGTTCACTAAGTGGCGACGCCCCGGCCCCAACGGCGGAAACAAGAAATACCGCAAGAAGTATAGGGGACAAGGACGATGATCGCTGACATAATTGTCGACCTACAATATGGTGATTGCGGGAAGGGCAAGGTAACTCACCACCTTCTACGTACTTTGAAATATACTCACTGTATTCGCTATAACGGCGGGTGCAATGCTGGCCACACTATCTTCCATGAAGGCAAGAAGTTTGTGACACATCAAAAAACTATGGTTTATGCTGTGTTGTAATACTATATATTATAGGAGGTATTGAAAGATGAACTATAAAATCTGCAAAACCTGTAATATTGAGAAACCTGCCAAGGACTACTATAAACAACAGGGCGGAATGTTGGGTGTCAAAGCCCACTGTAAAGAATGTTATACTCGCATCCGCGCTCGGAACAAGTCTGAGGCTACGCGAGAAAGAAATAGGATTCGACAGCGACAATATTATAGAGACAACACTGAGCTTTTAGTAGCGAAGCAGAAAGAGTATTACGAGAATAACAAAGATAAGGTAAAGGAATACCGTAAGCGGCCGCTTGTTCGATATAAGAAATATATTCGGGGCGCCGAAGAGAGAGGGCTCGACTTCTCTCTTACCGAACAGGAGTTTCTGTCGTTTTGGCAAAAAGAGTGTTACTATTGTGGCGCCATACCAGAAACCATAGGGATTGATAGAATGAGAAATGAAGAAGGATATAGTTTGGACAATGTAGTTGCATGCTGCAAAGATTGTAATTTTTTGAAGCACAACTTGACACCAGAGGTCTTTCTTGATAGGATAAAGAAGATATACAATTATCAAAATAGGAGTTAGTAATGATAGCAGATATAGTAGTGGGATTGTCTTTTGGAGACGAAGGAAAAGGAAAAGTAACGCATCAGCTTTTAAAGTCAGGCAAATATACACATTGTCTGCGGTACAACGGGTCTAATAATGCCGGACATACGATTTATCACAAGGGTGAAAAGTTTGTTCTGCATTCTATTCCTATGGGCGTCTTCTTTGGCGTCAAGTCAATCATCGGCGCAGGATGCGTCGTAAACCTTGAGCAGTTCTTCAGCGAAATCGAAATGCTGGAAGAAGGTGGCATCCCCACCGAAGGGTTGGTTTGTATTGCCAACAGTGCGCATGTTATAACGGATGAGCACCTAGAGGAAGATGGTAAAGAATTCTCGATTGGCACAACGAAGAAGGGGAATGGGCCAGCCTACCGCGATAAGTATGCGCGCACCGGAACCCGAGCCGAAGCCGTAGAAGCCTTAAATGATTATACTGTAGATCTGTATAAAGAACTACATTCTGCCTCTCCCACCGTTGTGCTGCTAGAGGGTGCTCAGGGTTTCGGCCTCGATATTGATTGGGGTGATTACCCATATGTTACATCCAGTCACTGTACTAGCGCCGGCGCCCTGTTGAATGGGATTCCACCATTCTCTGTAAGAAAGGTTTACGGTGTTGCGAAGGCGTATGAGACATATGTCGGTGCAAAGAAGTTCGAACCCGATTCTCCTATATTTCAAAAATTGAGAGATGTCGGCAACGAATACGGTGCAACAACCGGCCGGCCCCGGCAATGCAATTGGACAAACTTGAGCCTTTTAGAAAAGGCCGCTAAGATCAATGGAATCACTGATCTCATCATAAACAAGGTTGATGTGATGAGGGAGGTGGGCGAGTGGAATCTCAGGTTTGATGATTCTATGATTACGAGACTTCAAGAGGAAGAAGCTTGGAAGAATTATATAAGATACTTCTTCAACAAAAAGATAAGAAACCTAACAATTTATTTTTCAGAAACACCAGAAAGGATATAAAATGAAAATTACAACAACATACTCTCCCTTACTAAAGGATCCCGAATTACAGAGAAACCCTGTTATTATCAGGGTTAACGAATTTAATAATCGAGCAGCGAAGGATTTTGAGACACAGATTACTCGGGCCCATAATACCGGACAGCCTGTTATTCCAATTGTCATTGATTCGTATGGAGGGCAGGTGTATAGCCTTATGAGCATGATCTCCTCTATTAGACACTCAGAGTTACCAGTCGCGACGATTATCGAAGGAAAGGCGATGTCTTGCGGAGCAATTCTGTTTTCTTTCGGTGCCGATGGCATGAGATTTATGGATGCTGACGCAACGCTGATGATCCATGATGTTTCATCGGGAATGTGGGGGAAGATCGAAGAGATCAAAGCCTCTGCCGCAGAAGCTGAGAGATTGAACCAGAAGATCTATCGCATGATGGCGACCAACTGTGGGAACCCGGAAGAATATTTTTTGGAAATGATTCATGACCGCGGCCACACAGACTGGTTCCTTGATGCAGCAGAGGCTAAGAAGCATAATTTAGCAAACGAGATCCGAGTTCCAAAATTTAATATTCTTGCGAACGTCGCGATCAATTTCGAATAGAGGTTATTATGAGTGTTGGACCTAATTTATGGAAGAAGGAAGGTGGCGCCGTTGGGTTTAGTTCGAAATCTGTTGAATGGGATACCCCGGCCGCATTCTTTCAACGTTTGGATTTAAGTTTTTCATTTACTTTGGATCCTTGCGCAACAGAGAGAAACGCAAAGTGTAGCAAATTCTACACCATTGAGCAGAATGGCCTAGAGCAAGATTGGGGTGGGGAGACTGTTTTTGTTAACCCGCCCTACGGCCGCGGCATCGGTGCCTGGGTTGAAAAGGCTTATAAGGAGAGTAAGAAACACAATACGACAGTTGTTATGTTGATTCCCTCTCGCACAGACACGAAGTGGTGGCACAATTATGTTATGAAGGCCAAAGAGGTTTATCTTCTTAAGGGAAGGTTGAAATTTGGTGATTCGAAGAATGCTGCGCCATTTCCTTCTGCAGTGGTGGTATTTGAGTCTGACAGTCTTCTAGCGCGCACCCCCTCAACCAATCCGCGCATGTTTTCATTAGAAAGGACATAGGTATGAAAAAAATTAGAAAAGTAGTAAAAAAGAATAAAAAGAAAGAGTCGAACGATGCACTTTCTGCTTTGGAGAAGAAGGCTAGCCTCTTCTTAGATATGCCGTCTGAGTGCTGTGTGTGCAGCGAAGAATTCGATAAGGAAGATAAAGAGATGGTAGAGACTTGGCAGGTTTCAGTTTATGAAGAAAGAAAGCTGGTTAGATTAACCTGCCCAGTGTGTCATGGCAAGGTCAAAAATTTCATTGAAAGGATAAGAAATGAACAGGAATAACAAAAGTTTTACGACCAACACATATGGCAAAGTAGAATACACGTATGAACAGGAACGCCAGTTTGCAGAATCTCTTTCGTACGATGATGTACTTTTAAAACCACAGTATTCTGAGATCTTGAGTCGTTCAGATATTGATATTGGCAGCGATTTAGGACTCAACCATCGCCTAGGCTTGCCTCTGATTGCCGCGCCGATGGACACAATTTCCGAAGCAGACATGGCCCTATCTATGGACCGCTCTGGCGGAATGGCAGTATTACATCGCTATAATACACCGGAAGAGCAGGCAAGGGTGGCATCGACAGTTATAAAATTGCATGGCGCAACCGTCGCCGCGGCCATTGGGGTTTCGGACGATTTCCTAGTACGAGCTACAGCGCTCTATGAGGCTGGTGTGCGCACTTTCTGCTTAGATGTGGCCCATGGACACCACATTCTCGTACGGCGAGCTATAGCGTCTCTGAGGCTAACTTATGGTAATAAAATTCATATCATGGCTGGAAATGTTGCAACGCTTGAGGGCTTGAATGACCTATCTGATTGGGGCGCTGATAGTGTTCGTGTCGGAATCGGCGGCGGCTCGATTTGTAGTACTAGGATACAAACTGGCCATGGCATACCAACATTCCAATCTGTACTGGATTGTGCTAAAACTGACCGCGATGTAAAGATCATCGCTGACGGAGGAATTAAAAATTCTGGCGACATTGTAAAGGTTTTGGCTGCCGGCGCAGATTTTGTTATGGCCGGTTCTATACTTGCCGGAACAGACGAATGCCCGGGCGAACTAATAAAGACTCACGATGGAGAGTTCAAAACCTACAGAGGCATGGCCAGTAAAGACGCTCAGATGGACTGGCGCGGCCGCACATCATCTTTAGAAGGTGTCTCAGCAGTTGTTCCATATAGGGGCCCCGTCGCCAATGTTTTGCAGGATCTAGAAAGAGGTATCCGTAGTGGCTTTTCGTATTCCGGCGCAAGCTGCTTAGTTGAATTACAGGCAAAGTCTAAGTTCATTAGGCAAACTGGCGCCGGCCAATTGGAAAGTACAACTCACATTAGTGGGCGATAAGATGGAAGATGTCAAACTATCCAAATTGAGCTTTTTTGTTGATCCAAAAACACATGAGGATTTTCGAATAAGATTACATTACGATGGCTTTGGTAGTCAAAGTTATTTTTTTAAAGCTTGTCTGTTTGGCTACCTGACACAGAATGATAAGTTTATGGCTTATATCGATTCTTTCAAGGAAGACAATCAAGTTCAAAGTTATATGAAAAGATATAAGTCAACTAAACTAAGAAAGTCCGGCCAAGAGATTAAACAAAAGCTGGGCTTATCTGAAGAGGACATAGAAAACATATTCGATATACTAGAACAGGAGATGGTAGAATTATGAAAAAATGCGCACAGAAGTGTTTAATATCAAGTAAAACGTGTGATCGGGACGATTGCAGGATGTGGATAGACTACGAGGACGATCTTAATTGTACTCTGGTTTGTGCTTACAAGAATGGCCCATTGACTCTAAGAGAGGTAGCAAAAAGGGAAAAGCTTAGTTTCGTTAGAGTAAAACAAATTCAAGACGAAGCCATAGAAAAGATATCCAAAGTTGACTCTCTGGAATGACGTAAAAAAATAGCTTTTAGCAGAATTAACATCTATTTATATTGAATAAGGAAACTTTAAAAAGTTCCAACCCAGGAGAATTCTTAAGAATGTCACAGAAAACTACACTACTTAACGAAGCCCAGATTCGTAAGTTCATGAAATTGGCCGCTATCGGCCCCTTGGTCGAAACATTTATTGCGGAGACCGAAGAAGAGGAAATCGAAGAATCAGCTTCCACAGAAGAAGATTCTGAATTAACCAGCGAAATGGCAGATGTCTATCGCGAAGAAGACGAAGAGGAAGCCATGCCGGCCGACCTCGACGCTGACCTAGAGGAACCTGCTCTAGAAGAGCCTGCCCTAGAAGAGCCAGAGCTTGATGCCCCTGCCGCTGACGGCGAAGTAAGCCTGTCTGACGAAGAGGTACAGAGCCTTGTTGATCTCCTCCGCGCTGCAGAGGGAGTTGTAAGCAAGCTTGAAGCTGCTCTGGCCCCTGCTGAAGAGGAAGCGGGAATGGAAATGGACCTAGAGGAACCTGCTCTAGAGCCAGAACTTGATGTCCCTGCCGCTGACGGTGAAGAAGACGAACTAGAAGAGCCAATGATGCAGGAGATCGATGATGATCTCTTGGAAACTGTGCTCAAGAAGGTCGCAAGCCGCTTGGCAACAAAAAACACCACTGAGGCAACAGAGTAAAAAAAAGTATTGACATCTTAAGAGAAATTCTCTATAATAACAGCTGTGAGTAAAATCACGGCTGTTTTTTTTTGGAGTTATACATATGGAAGAATTAGCTAATCTGAATTCTGTTTTATGGTTTTTTATTGGAGTGTTGGCATGCCGATTTGTTTCGCGACTTATCGATATATCTCACGCTGCTATGCTTGTAACAGAGGCCGTTAACGCCACTTTACTTATGTTAGCGAAGTTGCACGAAGACATGGCCTTCGTCATGGAACTCAAGCGCAAACACATGCATGCTTCCGACATATCTCCAGAGAGAATCAGAGATTTTGAAAAAATGGATGAGAGGGCTATCGAAGATTGGAAAAGTATGGTAATATCAAATATGATCTCCCGAGCCCCATCTTCGTTTGGAACGTTTCTTAGGTTTTCAAACTGGAGAGAGGCCATGGCGCACATTAACGAAATTCAAAAAAGAAAGTAGAAGAGGACACTATTATGCCACTAAAGAATATAGAAGATAGTTTAGAATCTATTGCATGGAAGACGAGCGGTACCGACCCTTCCGGTCCAGTGAAGATGAAACTACAAGTAGATAAAATCCCAGGCCTCAGAAACTTTAAACGAATAGTCCGAGAAATGGAAAGCGAAGGTTGGTCTGTCGTCGGCGAGGGTCTAAACGCTAAGAATCAAAACTTTATGATTTTATGTGCGAGAAGTTTCCCTTCATATTCTGGCTGGGTGTCCTGGGCAAAGGGATATCCATACAGGCTGCAGGAGATCAGCCCCACTACAGATCGCCCAAAGAGGATTAAATTAGGAAAGGGATCACAACTGCGCCCCGGCCGACCCCGAAAGGAAAAGTAGAAATGCCCGAAGAAGCAGGCCCCCGAATTATTGGATTGTATGGGGATATTGACGACGAACGCGCCGCAGATACATTGAATGGGCTGATTGCACTTCATCACGACAGATTTCGGTTCGAACCAGTGGACCCCGACGACCCGGACTGCGAAGAGTTTCGGGAGATCGTACTTCCTATAGAATTGTTAATCTCCACCGGCGGTGGAACACTGGGTGACATGTTCGCAATCTATGACACACTTCGTGTATTTAGGGAAGAATGTGAAATCCGGACTCACGGATTGGGTAGAGTGATGTCCGCGGGCGTCCTCCTCCTTGCTGCCGGAGAAAAGGGAAAAAGAAAAATTAGCAAAAACACCAGATTGATGATTCACAGTGTTTTGGGGGGAGACTATATGCCATATCCCTCTCTTAAGGTTGCGATAGAAGAAGCTAAAACACTTCAGGACATGATGTTCGATGCGCTCGCAGAAGAAACAAACTTGACAGTAGAGCAGCTTAACAATATGGCCAACAACAATATTGACAAGTTTTTTTCAGCAGAAGATGCCGTAGAGATGGGAATTGCTGACATTATTGTATGATAATAACTACTTAGTATTAAGGGAACAAAATGTATGTCAAACTTAGATAATTTAATAAAAGAACATTATTCCGAAACCCCAGCCTTCGGACTAGAGCAGATGGTGGGCCTCATTGAAGAGGTCATGGACGAGAATAAGGAGCTTCTTGAGTCATTGTCGGCTGACGACGCCGCGAAAATCATGCCCATCGATGAAGCCGCCGATGGCCGCTTCAGTTTTGACATTCCCATTCCAAGCACGGTACCGACCGAGGCATGGGGGGACCCTAGCAGCCAGTCACGAAAAGATATTGCTAGGATCTTTGATTCTATCACCAGAGAGCCCAGCATAAGAGCTAGAATTACGCACGTTAACTCTTTTCTCGATCCAGCGCAGGCGGCGAGGAAAGCCCCGGGCGGCAAAGTTAACACCGTCTTGAATATGATGCAAGTCATTGAGTCCCTACAGGCCTGCCTTAACGACTATAATGAGTCCTCTGCCGGCTTCGTGTTTGAGGGTTTTATGGCCGCTCTTACAGGCGGCAAGCAGATCGCCGGCCGAGTAGGCGGTACACTGCCAATTGAAGACTTTGTTGCATTCTCGGAAACGGGAGACAAAGAAGTCCCCACCAGCCTAAAGTTGCTCAGTCCCAATACCACGATCCACGGAAGTTTCACAAACTTAGTGGATTATCTCTTTATCAGAGGAGGCGCAGGCCTGCCGGAGATTAAATATCTGATTGCCCTCAAAGACGTTGAGGGCGAGACCGTAACAAAGTTGGCCCTATTTGATTTTATTATCGGTAGAGAAAACTTTGTGGATGTAATGTTACAATCAAACAACGGTGCTCTCATTGGCGAAAACGCCGCAGCCATGGCGGAACACATTAAAAACTGGCAGAATTCTCCAGAGTGGAGAGTTAAAATGGCAAAAATTCTAGAAACGTCGCCGGGCTATACTAAGGGTAGGGGCATGTTCTATGCCAATCTGAGCCCCACCGGCGAGTTTGACGACACGGCCGGCCCAGCCGCAGATCCTGAGAAGAAACGTCACCAGTATGGGCTAGCCACCGCACAGGGAGAGATGACGGCCCTTTTGAACGCCACAAAGAGAGCCGGCTCCGAATCTGCCCACGGCACCGGACCGACTTTTGAAGATTGGGTCAAGAACCTAGATTTGGACATGTCAGGTTATAGTGACAATAAAGTAAAGAAAATCCTTGATCAGATTCGTACTGCATGGGATAACGGCGCCAAATCTGTTGACTCGTCTACCGATCTCGCCGAATCCTTTTACGGTTTTGGCTCGTTTCATGAAAGAGAGAAGCTTCTAATGAAAGAGGAACTACTGTCGGAGGCCAGCAAAGATGCCGGCAGTCAGTGGGGTCTTAGTCGCGGAAACATGAACAACTTAAGGACTCTGCTGAGAACTGAATACTATGGAGAGCTTAATTTATCACAAGCCAATATCTCTCAACTCTCAAAAATCTACGCAGAGAAGCTTGGAGAGGATCTAATGTTGTTGCTGCAAACAACAAAGACTTTCACTGAGAATATCGGTAAATACTTCAGTGTTGAAGATCGTTCAGAGGCCGCCAAGGCTAACAAAGATGCTATTTCTCAAGGTGGTCAAATTATTACCAGCCTTGCGCAAGACCCGGCCGATAAAAAATAAACTTATTAATTAACAATTGTGCAAAATTGTATAGAATAATACAGTATACATACAACATGGAGGATATGTGCCTAATTGCAAATTTAATTCCCGCAGAGATCTAAATGAAAAGGTTCTGAGCGGAGTAAACACTTTAGCAGACAACGTTGCTGCTACTCTTGGGCCCAAAGGCCGAAACGTAATATTACAAGAAAAGGGCAAGGAACCTTTTATTACAAAAGATGGCGTCACTGTTGCCACTTTCGTTCATCTAGATGATGAGTTTGAAAACGCAGCTGCGCAAATTATTAAACAAGCATCTTCACAAACAAACACTGCAGCGGGAGATGGCACAACTACGGCAACAGTATTGGCCCGGGCCATACTAGTGCAAGCGCAGAAGTTTCTGTCTGCCGGCGCTTCCCCCGTAGAATTGAAGAGGGGCATAGACCGAGCAGTCGAAGCGATTGTTGTCAGGTTAGACGAACTCTCAACTCCGATCACGAGCCTAGATGATATTAGGAATATCGCTACAATTTCCGCCAACAATGATCCTCAGATTGGAAAGTTGATTGCAACGGCTGTCGACAGCGCTGGTAAGGACGGTGCGATCACTGTCGAAGAGGCTCGTTCGGTGGAAACAACTTTAGACCTGATCGAAGGTTTTAGGTTCCAATCGGGATACGCAGCATCTGCTTTTGTTACAGATGAAAGAAGAGCTGCCGTCAAGTATGACAGCCCTCTATTGCTAATCACCGATAACAAGATCGAGGCCGTTGAGCAGATTCTCCCGACTCTGGAGACGATCTCTCGTGACGGCCGGCCCCTGGTTATAGTTGCAGAAGATATCGATGGCCAAGCTCTAGCAGCGCTGATCATGAATTCTATTCGCGGCACGCTGAAGGTTGCAGCTATTAAAGCGCCGCGCTACGGAGAAGAGCGAAGGAACATTCTCAGCGATCTGGCCCTCGCTACTGGGGCCACCTTTATAGCCCGAGATTCCGGAATTGATTTAAGAAATGTTAAATTAAACCACCTGGGTCAGTGCAAGAGTATCGACATAACGAAAACTACAACCACCATTATTGGCGGCAAAGGTGATTATGAAAACATCGACAAGGCTGTTGAGCTTCTGAAGGCAGAAATGGTGCAAACAGACTCTATGCGTGAGAGCGAGAAGGTTCAAGAAAGAATCACTAGACTCTCTAGTGGCATCGCCGTCGTCCGCGTAGGCGGGGCAACCGAAGTTGAGATGACAGAGAAGAAGCATAGGATAGAAGACGCTCTAGAGGCCGTAAAGTCGGCCCAGGAGGCCGGAGTCCTCCCCGGCGGCGGCATTGCCCTCATTCGCGCCACAGCGGCTCTAGAGGTCGATGTAGAGAATGAAGATCAACAATTGGGTGTGGAGATAGTGAAGAATGCTGTGTTTGAGCCATTGAGGCAGATGGCAAAGAATTCCGGAGAATCCCCAGATTTGATCGTCGCGGCTATACAAGAAGAGTCGGCCCATCGCGGCTATAATTTTAGAACATGTGAGATTGTTGATATGCTTGAATTGGGTATCATAGACCCAACCAAGGTTACACGCTGCGCCCTGCAGAATGCAGCTTCGGCCGCTGGAACTCTAATCACAACTTCACATGCTATTGTTGAAGTATAGCACTATTTAAGGTGATACTACACTAGGAGTGCATGTACACATGTCTATGGACGAAACACAATTAATACAGTCTCTAACTGAGCTATCGGGCAAGATCGAAATCTTACTTGAGAAACAAGATGAGCTAGCAGAGAATGTTAATAAAATAAAAGAAGCAGTATATAACCCAGATTCGGGATTGTATGCTAGACTTACTGCCTTAGATGGTAGAATTAAGGCCATTGAGTCATGGCAAGCAACCTCAAACAAAATTACATGGTTGGTTGTTTCAACTGTTTTTGCCCTCACAGTTACTACTATCTGGAAAGTAGTTTTTCCTTGACATATAAATGTCAGGTGATATAATAAAAATAGAAAAGGAATTACACATGCGAGTAAAAGTATCATACACCACAGATGTTGAGACAGTGCCAGAGGAGGTCGGAAACATCATTAACACAGTTGCCAACTGTTTATCACGAACTGGATTCGATTTAAACGGGGTAACTTCCAACCTTGTGCAAAACCCAGACGAAAGTCTTTTATCTGCTGGTCAGACCCTAGACGTTGTACGCCGTCGCTTGGCAACGTTAGATTTGAAGCTGGCAGATTGCCAGAACATCTTGACCGCTTTTGTTGAATACAAGAATAACCCGCCAACTGATGAAGGCGAACTTTCTTTGAACGAGGAAACCCCAGTTGTTGAATCCGACTAAAGGAGACTTGGTACATGTACCGGCCTCTGTAGTGCTCTGTAAGTTTGTTGAGGCATCTGATGATGTTCGAATGTTTACAGAGACGGAAAAACCAATGACGGCAGTTTTTCTAGAAAGACAAGATAACAATCGATGTAAAATATATTACAATGGCGACTATTGGTGTATACCGATAGGCGACTTGTACACACAGTGAGGTAATAGATGTTTGTTAAGTTAATTGAAGTTAAGAGAGTTGCCGGGGACAATCACGGTTTCCTGGGAGCGAACGATAAATTCACTCTAGGAGAAATATTTCTAAATCCAGAACAGATTTCTCACATGAAAGAAGATTTTCAAATGGAAAGGTGGCTCGCCGAGGGCCTTCTCCCCGAAGGTTTGAATAGCGCCCAGAAGTTTACAAAGGTTTTCATTAATAGGTCTGGTCGTACAGCCGCAGTAACAGTTATCGGTGAAACTCCGTCCGTTATGGAAAAGATCCAAACTGTTTCTATAACACACAAACAACTCTTGAGAGGCTAATATGTTGAAGACAGATGAAGATATACAATTTGTAGACAAGCCATGGGGCTATGAGAGGATTTGGGCAGACACAGAACACTATGTCGGCAAGTATCTCTTTATAAAAGCCGGCCATTCTTTGTCTAGGCAATTTCACAAGGTAAAGGACGAGACGGTATATGTGCTAGCTGGCCCCCTTGTGGTGGAAACTGGCCCAGAGCACCCTGAAGATGAAGTGAGACAAATTGGTGTCATCGAGGGTGAATCGCTTAGGATCCATCCGGGGATGGTTCACCGCTTCTGTGCCACTGCTGGCGCTGACGTTGAACTGATAGAAGTTAGTACAAACCATTTAGACGATGTTGTGCGCATCGAGGATGACTACGGAAGAGTTCCTAATTTTTCTGCTTGACATACCATTTTCTGTGCTTATATTATATATACGAACTTGAGCACAGGAGGATATAGTATGAGTTTGTTTCCAGTATTACGACACGATAATTTTTTTCCAACAAAGAGTCTTTTTGATTCTATTTTAGATGATTGGGCCTTCGCGCCATTGATTACTAAGAGCCAAATTGGAGATCTCAATTTAACAACAAAGGTTCAGACCAAAGTTACTGAATTGGAGACAGAGTATCGTATTGATGTTGTTGTTCCCGGTCTAAGTCGCGATGATCTTATCGTTGATATTGATGACAAGAACGTTGTCGTTTCACATGAAGTGGAGCAACAAACAGAGGGTGCCGTCTCTTACGGCTCTTTCAAGAAGCAGTGGAAACTTCCACAAAACACAAACATTGAGGAAATAGTAGCAAAGTATAGCCAGGGTATACTTTCTATTTGCGTACCTAAGCACGCTAAAGTCGTCGCTCCGTCAAGGCGCCTTGAGATTGGTTAGTTAAAATCCTTTTTTCTCTGAAATGGGCAACTTCGGTTGCCTTTTTCATTTAAGAACAACTAATTATAATAACCACTTGTGTGAGTACAACTAATGAAAACCCTGCTTGAAGACTGGCGCCGCTTTCAACAGGCCGCCCCAGAGAAAAAACAAAAAGTTTCTTTGCGAGAAAGCAAAGAGATATTAAATGAGATTTCTCGCCAAGCCGCAGATAAAATCTACGACTGGATGGCCGACGCCGGCGCCGAAGATTATTCTTTTAACGATCTTTTTGATGGCCGCATGCGTTTGGCCTTTCCGCTCCGCTCCCAGGATGAAGAAAATTTAAAAACAATTGTTTTCTCCCTTCGTCAAGATGGGTGGTCACTCCAGGGCTTTCCGTTTAGTGTATCCACGGTGAAACAAAAAAAGAAGCGCCTAGGTACCGGAGAAACTTACGAGGTTGAGGAGCAAGTTGCTAAATTAAACATATACAGGTCCCTGGAGCGTATAATACCTAAGGGCCCCCGCGCCGGCGAAAAGACTGTTAAAAAAGAAGAGACAACAATGTCTCGCGCAATTAATAAATCAAAGGATATCCCACCAGACTTGAAAAAGTGGTGGCAGAACAAACAAACATTCTATACTAAAGAGGGCAACCACAAAAAGATAGAAATATACTTCCGCGCCGATCTTACCCCGTCTGACTTCGCTAGCGATATGACTGTTATTATGTCCAGGCATCCTATCGATGTGTTAAGGATGAGCGATATCGGCTCCATCTCCTCTTGTCATGCGGAAGGAAATAGCCACTTCAAGTGTGCAGTAGCTGAAGCCAAAGGTCACGGCCCAATTGCCTACTTGGTGCCAACTAAAGAACTCAAAAGCCTCCTAAGTGGCACAAAAGATGCCGGCGGTCAGGCATATCTAGGCGACTATCAGCGACCAGAACTAGAGAGTCTGGAGCCAGAAGCTAAGAAATACATTGAAGATTACATTAACGCAAACATCAACTACAAAGAAGATAGCGTTTTACATCAACTCTTCGTGAATAACAATAAAGAACAAATAGAGCAAATGACAGCCCAGCTAGCCCCGAACATGCGCCGCACCGACGCCTGGAGAAGCGCCAGAGACAGAGGGGAAACTTGGGCTGATGACATTACTGTTGCAGCCCTGGAAGACGCCTTGGCCACTAAGGTCAAGGGCGAAGAGTGGGAGCCAAACATTGTTGTACCTGACGACACAGACTTGAGCAAGTTGGCTGAGTTTGATGACAAAGAAATCTTCAGAGATCGGCAGCGATCTGTCTCCGGTATTTCTGCTAGTACCAGACTGAGACTGAGAAAGTTTATGAATGACGATGGAGAGGACAACTTTTTCTTTGCTGTGCCGGAGCAAAGAATGTATGGTGTTAAGACTCCAGGCTTCGTTAATGCGATAATCAAGTGGGCTTTCGACAATCAAGAACAATTGTTTGAAAAGGATGGTGAGAGATTGGTCCTCCCGGCATTTGAAGACTTGCATCGATTCGGAGCTTCTTACGAGGACAACAAAGACGGCTCTATCTTAAATTCTTTCTTTAAGGTCGGCGCCGGCGCTGAGCCACAATACGACGCATATAGGAATACCCACAGCGAGTATGATGAAGAAGATGAGCACGCCAATCTGGCCGACCAGTACGAGAATCAGGTCGAGGAGATACTAAATTTTGCCGGCAACACCCTCTCACATGCTAGCGTATACGCAGAGGTGCATTATGACGATCCCGATGCGCCGCCCTATGTTTACGGGTCAGCTAGTTTTTCTCTGGAGTTTGACGAGAACCTGTTTGGATCCGACGCCGGCGCCGAGTTTGAGATACCAGATCAATCCTGGCAAGCCAAGAGCCGCTTTTTTGACGAGTTCGAATCTCACGCGCGCGATAAGCACAACTTGTATCTTTATTGGGAAGACGGAGAAATTAACAGCTACGGGACAACAGTTTCTTTTGAATTTAGAATACCATGGGAAGATTATGAATCCACCCCTGAGGGTTTAAGTGGCTTTGTTGATCACATAAGTTCTGAATTCGATAATGAGTATGAGTCAATCAAATCCGTTATGCGCTCTTTCTTGGTAGAAGAGGGTTATATGCTCCCGTTCCCCTTTGATATTTTTAAGAAAGAACTAGAACCTGAGGACAACGACGACGCTCCGGAATACACACACTGGGATTATGATGTTGAGCCCGGCGAGATTGAATTTAAACTGAAGTCTCCCGATCAGAGGTTTAGAACAAGCAAGTTCAAAGGCATCCAACTAGGAACTCTAGTGAACATCGGATCTACTTCTGGCCAGCAAAATCTGCAAGGGCTTCTGCCTGATATAAGAAGCTTACAATATTCTGAAAAGTTTAACTTAAGCCTGTTTAAGAAATTGAGAACCCTAGAGTCCGCTGCCCGAGAGCATGCCCAGCGACAGTTGACACTCCCGGGCATTGAGCCAGAAATTGTTAAAGAACTTAATTTTCCGAACTTGATGAAGCTCAGAATTGATCAACGTGCCACCGACGCTGCTTCAAGGAAACTTAACATATTCCTCAACCCAGTTATAACAATTGAATCGGACATCGACGCCGACGATCTGAAAGCCGTGAAGGGGTTTGTTGACTTTTTAGATAAAGACGAGAACATGAAAGCCTTTATCCACGCCGCCCGTCAAGTTTACGATGAATTCTTTCAAACCTACCAAGCAAAACTGAACGTTCAGCTTGATGTTGAGGCCTCCATAGGCGCCCTTAAAGATGGGTTACACGAGGTGGCTATAGACGAAATAGTTGTATTCGGAAATCAATTCCTGCGCCCCGATACTACGCAGGAAGCCGATCTCCTTCGCGATCTTGCGCGACAGTATATCGGCATGATAGACGGGGTTAGTGCATATGCTACGGCATATACAAAAACGTTTGAGCGCATAAAGAAAGTACAAACCGAGTATCCGAAACTTAAATTACTAGATTTAAGCCTCAATGAGCTTCAAAGTATAGTAGTGCCATGGGAAGATTCCGGACGACCCTCTGACGAGATCCTTGCGCGATTGGGGAAACTCTCTTCGTGGGCAGACCCGCCTCCGAGCGAGTGGCGAGCCTTCGAAGGGCGCCCCGTAACAGAGTCCGAAAAGCTCTTTATGGAACTCAATGATGTTTTAACGTTTTTGAGAGTTCTGGAAAAACATCTTTCTGTCTATCTAGCCGCGGCCCTTCACGATCCGCGCGCGTACTATAATATAAATCTGATGGATGATGTTCCGCAAAGTATCTCCGATCAACTTAAAAAGATTATCTCTGTTATATCTGAATCTAACATAAAAAAGAAATCAAGAATTGCTGTACGCATCAAAAGATAACAGACCCTCCAAATAAATTAAAAAAATATTCAAAAAATGCCGATAAAGGGATTTTAGACCATAGTTACTATGGGTGCGAAAAAGGCACCCCGACCGCGAAAGGTCAGAAAGGTCATAAACATGACAGCAGGTAAGTACATTTTGTAGCTTTATTGACTCAACGCGTCGAAAAGAATCTGGAGGTTCTAATCGTGCATAAAAATCTTATAAGTTTTGCATCAACTTTGATGGGTGCATTTGTTTTACTTATGGGGTTATCGTGCACATCGCAAGCCCCAACAGACACGCAGGCCAATTCAGGCCAATACTTTGATCCCAGTTCCGTTGCCGAAGAGGCCGTTACTCAGGCCGATCAAATGTCAGAAATACTGGAGCGCGCAAGCTTAAGTCCCATAGAGAGGGCCGTAAGAAGCGCCGCAGTTAAGGTTGTCCGCCCGGGCGGTCAAGGTCATGGCTCTGGCTCATATTTAAAATACAAAGGCCGTCATATCGTTGTGACGGCTGCTCACGTTGTGGAAGGCTTTAGGCACATGGTTGTCTCCGGCCGCAACGGAGAGAATGTTATAGGCAGAGTAATCTATGAAGACGAAAGAACCGATCTTGCCGTACTGTCGGTACCGAAGATCAACAGCCGAGTTCCCATGCCATATCGTGTACGCGGATCCCTAGCTAATAAGAACTTAGTTGGCGCCGGCGTAACTTATACGGGCTTCCCGGGCCGCCATGACCTTCTAACGATCATGGGCCGAGTCGCCTCTTTGGAAAAGGGCTATATTGTTGTTAACATGTACGGGTGGTTTGGCTCCTCTGGTTCGGGAGTTTACGATAACCAGGGCCGACTCTTGGGTATTGTGTCTGCCATTGACATAGGTAGCTGGTCTATTCCAATACCTCTAGATAGTTTAGTTTGGGTTGCCCCAATCTGGTCTTTGGATCAGGAAATATTAGACATAAGAATGCAGCTGCAGATCAAAGAAGAAGAAGCTCAGAAAGAGCACAAGCTTCCAGACAGCCCATTGACAAAAGACCCAGCCCCCGACCAGGGCGCTGGAGACCAAACGGAGGAAGATAATGGCGATCTTCCACCACCGATAAGGGCTTTCCCTGGCGGAGAATAAAATGAAACGTATATTCTCCCTAGTATTAATATTATTAACCATAGGCTGCGAGGGAGATTATACAATCCATGGCGGCTACCAAGATCCGGTCTACATCGAGGTTGAAGTGCCAGTCGAAGTACCAATCGAAGTTCCCGGCGACGGCGGCGATGTCTGGATCGACAGCTTTGATCAACCCTACACGATGGACGGGATTGATATTGTCTGGCTGATTGACAAGTCAGGCTCCATGCACCAGCACTCTCAGTCGGTAGTCGACGGCATTGAACAAATGATGCTTTCCCTTCCGCCGTCCGGTTGGAGATTGGGAATCACAACTACAGCATGGCAGGACTCCGGTACTACAGCACAATTCCCGTTGGTCCCGGGAGATAGTGTTCAGGATGCTTGGGATGCTTATAACAACACAGGCACCTATGGTTTAGAAGCAGGCTTCGACGCCCTCTATGCCTACTTGGTGGAGAATTCATATAATCAATCGTGGTTACGGCCAAACGCAGGACTCCTTGTTGTTTTTGTAAGCGATGAGGAGGAACAGAGCAGCCGCGATTTTACTTTTTCACCCGGCGGCCTACAAGATTTTATAAACTGGTACGGTAGCCAGCGACCTTCTGTATTCTTGGCTAGCATTGTAAACCTACCAGCCGCAGACTCGCTTTGTAACACGGGACATCACTCCACATACATCAGCCAGCGTTACATCGATGCAACTAATGCATTCGGAGGCGTCGTTGTGGATATTTGTTCGACAGATTGGGCCCCCGGAGTTCAGGCCGCGACATCTCAGGTTGAGCCCCATGAAGAATGGGAGTTAACTTTTACCCCCATCGAAGACACTTTGATAGTTTTTGTAAACTCTTCAGAATCCAGCAATCTTGATTGGGTTTATAACCCTCTCACCAACAGCGTAGAGTTCCTTCTTGTCCCCCCTGAAGGTTCGCACGTGGAGATTGGTTACGTTATAGATTATTCACTAGGCGACGATGACGATTCTGCAGTTAATTAACTATTTAATACAGTTAAACTAAAGAAAGGTTACAGATGAAGAAAAAGAATATTTCTACAGTGGCCTGCAATACAGATGAGCATGAGAATATATTACCCATTTCTCTGGAAAAACAAAAGGCTTTGCTCGATTTAATAAATCGAAGAAAGTCTGGTATTATCTCTAGAGAAGAACTTAAGGACTTATTGTTCCCTGATCAGCAGTCGACACTGTTCCACTAAAACATTAGGAAGAAGAAAAAATGAAAAAATTACTCCTGCGCGCCTTGGGCCTCGACAAGTTAGAGCAGAAAATTATTAGACTAGAATCTGAGGTAGAGAGATTGTGGGCCATTAATAGAGAGAACGAAGAATTATTAGATTACATTGATCAGGTTCGCAGCCTTGAGAGTCTAATGATGGGTGATCTTCCGGAAGGATCGTTTGATGAGCTAGCAGCTTTGATTGCCCAGACTTCGGAGCCGATTGGCAATGCCTGATGGAGAAAATATATCTTTTCGACGTTGATGGGACTTTAACCGAGCCTCGTCAAAAAATCGACGAGGCCTTCGCCGAGATTTTTCTTAAGTGGGCCTCCGACAAGATTGTTTATCTTGTTACCGGAAGCGATCTGGGAAAGATAAAACAACAGGTCTTTGACGAACTTTTGAATGCATGCACTGGTGTATTTTGTTGTCTGGGGAACACTTTCTACAAAAACGACAAGTTGGTTTTCAAGAAAGGTTTTCGGCCGAAGCTTGAACTGACGGAGGACTTGGAAGCATATGTAGAGGCCTCCTCATATCCTGTTAAGACCGGTAAACATATTGAAAAAAGAACAGGGATGATAAACTTTAGCGTCGTCGGCCGAAACGCGACGAAAGAGCAGAGAGAGGATTATTACGCCTGGGATCAGAAAAACCACGAAAGAGCAGACATTGTTGATTATATTACAAAAGCTTGGCCCAAGTTAGATGTGGCTGTAGGTGGGATGATAAGTGTAGATATTTTTGCCAAAGGGAGGGATAAGTCTCAAGTCTTAAAGCATCTGAAAAAGGAACACGGCTCAGACTTGAGTATTGTTTTCACTGGTGATAGAATATACCCATCGGGTAATGATTATGGTTTGGCTATGGCTCTGGAGAAAATGCCAAACTGCCAACACCTTTCTGTTTTAGGATATGAAGAAACCCGGGCACTAATTGAGTATTCCGAACTATTTAGATAGATACTAGAGGGACTTACCGATGAAACATCTTATGGAAAATTGGAAGAAATACGCCTTATCGGAAAGAGATGGGGAATACTTCCAAAAGATTTTTAAAATAATTGTTAGAGTACACATAAGGAAATCCTCCGCGTCGGATGAAGAGACTATCCGAGGATTTGCAGACAAAGGACAGACTCAGCAAGACATTCGCGCGATTGCAGACGTACTAACCGTTGCATCCCGCCCCGGCGGGCAGAGGGAAACAGACGAAAAATATATATCAGATATGGAGATAAGGTACAGAGTTTCCAAGAAAGCTATAGATCCTAGAGTGGCCGCCATCCACTTAAAGGAAAAGATTAAGAACCTGCCCAGTGTTCTAGCAGTGGAGGGTGGCGAAACTCCGGTAGACGTTTCAAGGAAAGCATGATGAAAATTTCAATTGATAATCTGAGGGAAATTGTTCGCGAAGAGCTAGAGCTTCTAGAAATAGAGAAGATCCAGAAGGCTTGGCGCAGGAAGCATCCGAGAATGAAGGATCGCATACTTAACCGCGGCCCAAACAAAGAAGATGGCGGTGGCGAAGGTATTAAGACCCACGCTAGTACGAAGAGGGGCAATGCCCCGCCGGGAGCAGGAAGATGATAAGTATAAAGATCGTCGGAGACGATAGCGGTATTCTCTCTTCTTTTGAAACGAGAGCGGAACTGAATCAAGATGTTTGGGAGGGGAAAGCCCTTCGCCCTGAGGTATCCGAGAGGTTGGTTGAAATTGCTGAAGACTTTCTAGAAAGCCTAGGCATGGGTGTTTCCAATTGGACCTTGACTATTACTGGTTCTTTGGCAAATTATAATTGGTCTAAGTACTCCGACATTGACTTACACATCATTCTCCCCTTCGAAGATATTGACGAGAATGAAGAATTATTGAGAGAATTTTTTAATGCAAAGCAGGCCGTGTGGAATTCAAAGCACGACATTCTCGTAAAGGAACATCAAGTTGAGATATACGTGCAGAATGAATCGGAGCCTCACATTTCCACAGGCGTATATTCTATATCCGACAACAGCTGGTTGCTAGAGCCGGTAAGGGAATCATCTGACATAGACCGGCCCAGCGTAAGAATAAAGTCCGACACCCTGACCAAGCGAATAAGCCAGATAGAAAAAATGTTCAATGAGGGCAAAGATGAAGAAGTTTATTCTGAGGCTATGATTCTCAAGGACAAGATAAAGAAGATGAGAAAATGTGGCTTAGACAAGGAGGGCATTTTCTCAGTCGAGAACATATCATTTAAGGTCTTAAGAAGAAACGGTTCGATGGGTAGGCTTATTGGCTTAATCAATAGTTCGTATGATAATCTGATGAGCTTAGCGGAATCAGATGATCAAGATAAAGATAACTAACATGAAGATCAATGGCACAGCCGTCATAATTATTGACGCTGACGACCGCGTACTGCTGCTTCGCAGGGAGCCGACAAGCACATGGATGCCCGACAAGTGGGCCTTCCCGGGCGGGAAGATAGAGCCCGGCGAATCACCACCTGCCGCGGCCACTAGAGAGACAAAAGAAGAGACAGATCTAGATATAAGAACTTTGCAGGAATTGCAACCAAGCTATCAAGTACCAGTGTTTCTTTCCGAGGACTGGTCTGGTAAGGTGAAAATAAATGGAGAACATACTGATTTCTCCTGGGTTCACTTAAAGGATGTTGCGAAATATGATACAGTACCACATATAGAAGCCCTTATTAGGAGAGCCTTAGATGTCAGAAAAAAGTGAAATTGAAGAACTGAGTGAGGAGAGCCTTGCGAGCGAGTCTGCAGACTCTATCGAAGAGGTTGAAAAGCTCAAACCGAAGCCGCCACCGAGACTCGCCCCGGAGGGTATAAGAACATTTACTGTTTGTCGGCAGTTTGATGAGACTGGCGTCTCCGGCGAAGGAGTCGTAATTGAAGGTGTAACTCTGGCCACAGGGCAGTGTGTTGTACATTGGCTCTTTCCTCCCCCGCGCGGCGGCATTGCTATATTTGACTCAATGAACGACTTTACTACAGTTCATATCAAACCACACCCCAGCAATAGGACCATCATCACATACGACGACGGGGAGCAACTGGTCTTTGGCACCGATGAATAGGGCATCTACCGCGATATTCTTGTTACTGGCTGTCTTATGGATAACCTTATCGTATGCTTCATATCACGTTAACGGAGAGCTAGATCTTAAGTCGGCGCAGCTTCTAATGACTGGAATTCTCTGCCTAGGTATTGGAATCATTGTTGCGCTCCACAAGGACGAAGAAAGTTAAAAGTATGGAACTAATATCGACACATTTTGTAAAGACTCAGGATGTAGGCTACCACGGCAATTTATTTGGTGGCGTTATGCTAGCATGGTTGGACGAGGCAGCAGCAGGATTTGCAGCCCAGGTCTGTGACACTCCGCAAGTGGTCACTAGGCACATCGCTGGATTAACTTTTGAGAAGCCAGTTCGTCCCGGCCAACTAATTAAGATATATGGAGAAGTTGAGAGGATTGGTAAAACTTCAATAACTTTAAATATTGAAGCTCGCCGTCACAGTGTTTACAACGGAACACAGAAAACAGTGGTGGCAACAGAGATGATCTTTGTTCGCATCGACGGCGATGGAGAGTCAATACCAATAAGCGAGCGAGTTCGACAAAAATATAGATGTGATGGAGATTTTTCATGAGCTTTCATAATAAATGGAGAGAATTTAAAAAGCAGGGTCCCCTGCTTTTAGAGATAGACGAGACGGAAGTTGACCACATTGCAGACTTCTTGTCCGGTATGAAATCAGACGATCTTCCATTCAAACATTTGTTTGGTGATCGCATGCGCCTCCGCCTTCCATTTAGGAGATCGCCAAAGGATGCGAAGCTATCTGAGTGGGAAGGCTCTTTGCGGAACACATCGTGGGTGGTTGACTGGAAGTCTGGAACAATCTCTAGAGATGTGAAGAGTGCAAGAAATCAGCAAACAAGAACTGAAAAGATGAAAATTGGCAAGTGGCTAATGAAGTACATAAGGCTTCGGGGAAAATATCAGTTTTCCAGAAGAGATCAGGAATTCGGCATCGCTAACGATATATTAGCTATTATAGAACCGGAGGGTGAATTCGGTGATCGTGGCGCCCCCTCCGCGGACGCAGAAGAGGCTAAGAAAAAGCTAGCTAGCTTTGTTTCTTTCGATTGGGCCAGAGACCACACAGAGGAATACGCAAAGAAGATTTTAAGTGTTTATCAAAAGACTCGCGGCGAGATGCTTAACATGTCTATCGTTGTGACTCGTCATCCCATCGACGTTTTACGAATGGCCGACTTTGAACACATTCAGTCTTGCCATTCACCCCCCTCTCGCGGCGGCGGCGGTTTCTCCTCATACTATCAGTGCGCAGTCGCGGAAGCTCATGGTCATGGCGCTGTTGCCTATATTGTCAATGACGACCAGTTACAAGAGCTTGTAGGTCCGGACGAGGACGTAAGTGCCCTGGACGATCAAGAATTATTTAGCGACGATGCGCGCGATGTTGAGGGTATTGTGCCGCTCGCGCGCGTCCGAGTGAGAAGGATTGTTTTCAAGACATCTCAGGATGGTCCCCAGGTCGATTTGGCTGTACCGGAAGAGAGAATCTACGGCCCCGATCTCGACGGTTTTCATTCAACTGTGGTCAAGTGGCTGCACACCGCTCAGGAGGGTAGAGAGAAACTATTTCCGAGAAATTCTGAAGGTCAAATTAATCTAGGTCAGTTTAGCATAGTGGGCGGCACCCAGCAGGACACTAGTGCGAATGATATGTTTCAAACCTTGTATCCAGAGGCCGGACACAGCCACAGAGCCGGATCGAAATACTATGGAGCCATTGGAACCAACTATAAACTAGAAGATGAAATCCTAGCAGGCTTGGGCATCGGAACTGCAGCCTTCGAAGCTGAGTTGAAAGATATTGCAATTGTGTGGGACGAGCAAAATTACAATGTACTTCCGTCCAACTACGAAGATCTAGATCTTAACGATATTTTGCGCAAAATAATCCCTACGATAGAAGTCGAAGTGGGTGTCAACGCCGAGGATGGAACGACCTGGGCTTCTCTGGCCGCCAGTCAAAAGTTCAGCATTCCCGTGTCTGAATTCAAAGGCCGCGCGACCGCCGGTAGATTATACAATGATCTGGATCATATAAAAGATGAATTCAACGATATGGGAGTGGATTGGATTGACAGCATTACGGTTGGCCCCCAACGCCGGCACGACGGAGAAGATATGAATAACATTTATATAAACTTTAAGATGGGGTCTGAGAGGGTTTCCTACTACCCCTACATCCACGACCCCACGGAACTAGAGAGGGTTTTAGACAACTTGGCAAAATTCCACTCAGATCGCGAAGGCTGGAAGTCAGAGCTTGAAATGATGCTCAAGCGGTACGATCTGCTAGAGGGCGCCGAACTTTATCAACTAGCCCAGGAGGTTGATAATGCAACCTTTGATGAAAACGGGTGGGACACCGAGGTGGACGATCCGTATAATCCCACAGAGTTGACAGCTGATATATGGGGCATAGAAGTTCGCAAAGACGCTGCCGGCCCCCAGACAGATCGGATACTTTCCTCGCGCGATTTTAAAATTGCTTTAAAGAAAGCTATAGTCTTATCCGCTACACAGAAAGCTTCAGTTGGCGACATTCAATATCCGCCTTACAGCTTCAGCGCAACACACATAAAAGAAAAGACGTACCAATACAGACTTCATTTTGGAGTCACGGACGATTCTTCGGATGCGCAGGTGGCTGTCCTAACCGCCGTGCTAAAACATTTAGATGCAGATGATATACAATTAATTGTCGACAGGACTTTATCAGACATAGTTAATACCGATTCCGACACTGCTCAGAAAAGGTTGAAGGCCATGACCCAAGACTCTGCAAAAGAGCCAGCTTCGGAAACATCAAAATTGTTCGAAGGCTGGAGAAGGTATGTTAAAAAATAGTCAGGTTGTATGCCCAAATTGTAAGATGCCTTTACAGGACACTGAAGACTGTATATACTGTGATTACAAGGAGAAAAAGGGTGATAAATAAGATCTTAGATTGGTTTAGGGGTACTCCCCACCCGGCTACCGCTATTTTATCTGACGATCCGTCTGCGAATTATATCGTATTTTTAGATATGGACGGGGTTTTAGTTGATATGACTAAATTGACGGTAAAAATTATAAACGAAAATCTAGCCATGCTTAGAGATGGCACACCAGTCGAGGAAATACACCCCAGACCCTCAGAGCCAACATACAAGAGAACGTCTAGCCTTTATTTGAATGCTAGAAAGCAATTAGAGAAGCTAGCCGCACTCATGGAGGAAGCCGGCGAAGAAACCATCACATACGCGAGGTTTGAACACTTAACGTTCCTGAAAGACACCGACGCACTTCGAAGCGGTTTGGAGCTTCAAGTGGGTGAATATTTCTTGTCCATGGCCACTGGCAACAGGGACTTTTGGATGAACATGGAGGCTCTACCCAATGCTCAAAAATTAGTAGACATGGGGAATCTAGTCTCCGACGCCTCCGGTGGAGTTAGAATTCTATCCGCGCCGCTGGACAATATAGTTGTTAAAGCGAAGAGAGACTGGGTAAAGGAAAACCTGAAAAACGTACAACCAGAGAATGTTTTCATCGAGAGAGACAAAGGTAAGTTCTTATCAGACTACGAGATGCCTGCGGGAACAGTTCCAATACTTATCGATGATCGGGAAAAGTACAGGAGTGCTTTTGAGTCATCCGGCGGAAAAACGATTCCGTACAATCCGCAAAAAGTTCGCAAATCATTTAAACTAGCCAAGTCCATTCTAAAGAAAATTATCAGCCGCTAGACATTAAATATATCTAATTGAGGGGGCATATGCTACAAAAACAAATGAAGTTTTGTGTTGGCGATTTGGTGAGGTTCGCCGGATGGTCCGATCCTGTCAACGTACTGGACGATCATAAGATGGATCCGGGTACCCTTGGCATAGTCATACAAGTTACGCCACCCGTTGAGGGGGAGGGGTATCTTATGGTGGAAGAATATCTCGTTTGTTGGCCCCGCGACAGCGCGTTCTGGATGTATGAAAACGAAATGGAATTAGTTAACGGTGTCAGATAGAAACATTGAGGTGGGCGATCTAGTGTGCCTGTCGCAACTTGAGCTTTCATTTTCTGAACAACCGACCGACCGTGGTCTAGTCATTGACATCGACAATGGTTTCTATTTGGTACATTGGTCGATTGGCCCCCCTACTCGGTCTTGGCAAACCATCGAGGAAATAATCAAATTAAATCAATATTGTCTTGATTAATTCTGCGTTTCTAGTTATAATAATGGTAAAGAAGAGTAGTAAAAGTAGATATAACATAGGAGATCTGATAACAATATCAGAGGAATTAAGATCAATAACATCAGATTCCGAACCCCCCTTACTTGGGATAGTTTTTGGTGTTAGAGAATCCGGCAATTTTGATATGCATGAGTATCAAATTCTTTGGCAGGACCCCGGGGAGAATATGTCGAGCGAGGAACAGTGGTATCCAGAAATGTTTTTACAAGGTGTTAAGAAATGAAGAATAGAGAATTTAATTTAGGTGATCTGGTTAAACACGAGCTGAGTGGTTTGGGGATTATCATGGATAGGGCATATGTCGAGACAACTGGCGGCGCGCGCTATGCCTATGGCTGGAGAGTATCTTTTCTAAATGGAGAAAACTTTAACGCGTCCAACGACTCGCTGATTCTCATGAACGAGAAAAAGAAAAAGTGATAGAAATTGGCGATCTTATCGCCTGGACTACCAACGCTAGCGACTCCGAACAGGTGGGTATCGTTATATCCGATATCACCCTCGACCGCAACGCCGTCCGAGTGCGCTGGCTTAGGCCCTATGAGTGCAATGGTGATATCATCTGGGAAGACGAAGTGTGGACCTACAGATGTCGTATGCTCTCTAGATCTAGGCCGGCCAAAGCTTCAAGCTAAACAGTATATGGTATGCCGTCCCTTCCGAAACTAAAAGCAGGAGATCTTGTAACGCACGTAAGTCAAACGTGGGTCCTGGGCACGGTCATCATGACAGCCATTACAATTGCCGGCCACTCTGTTTGCGAGGTCGTCGTCATAAGAGACAGACTAGATCCAGAAAATGTAGGAAAGGTTAAGTACCTTAATCGATGTTATTGGACCCTTGTTGAAGACTCAAAAAAAAATAAAACAAACCTTGACTAATATAGATACACGTGCTAATGTAGAGGAGTGGTGAGTGACTTAAATACTCATCGGCCGAAAGGAGATAAATTATGGAAGAGCTTGTATCTTATATTCGCGATGCACTGGAAGGCAAATGTTCCGCTCGTAGTCTCGATGACGAAGATGATTTTGAGGCAGTAATGGAAGAAATAACTCAGGCAATATTTGCTTGGGTTGATGATCATGGGGAAGCTGCGTTTGCTTATGGTTCGCCTCGCGACGAATGGTGAACGAGATATGATCCGATGCAAAGTGGGCGACTTGGTAGAGTATCAAGGGCAGATAGGACTGGTCGTTGCGCACAAGCTATATGATGCGAAGCGTGACGGCTACTTAGTTAGATTTAGCAACGATTCCCATATGGGCACAGAGTTGCTTCTGCCGTCTGAAGTAAGAATTATCTATATTGCAAAAAACATTGAAAACCCAGTTGACATGCTGAGTTTTTAATGATAATATTAAGGCATGAGGTTTTGGTTTATGGGGGCTGCTGGCCTAACGGGTAAGGCAAATGGCTTTTAACCATTCGATTTCTGAGTTCGAATCTCAGGCAGCTCACCAACCAACATTCTTGTCGTTTTCCTGCGAAGTTAAAAAGGATACGATGAGTCAGTTTATTTAGTCAAGGAAAGGAAATTATTATGACTATTGAAATTACATTTAATAAAGTTAGAAACGTGCTCTTTGATCCAGAGGAGGAATATTATGAATTCCTGGCCTTGATCGATGAAACGTTTCCAGAATTCCCAAAGGGGAGAAACCCGCGAAGTGTTAACAAGAACACTACGCTTTATAGGGCAATCACGCACAGTCTTGAAGTTAACGAGAACTTCCACCACTATAGCCGCGGCATCCAGGGTACAGTCTCTGACGTAATGCAGTGCAGCCGTACCGGACGTTTACGCGTCTTTCTCGACCCCTCCCGTAAAGATGGCCACTTTGACGGTGGACACAATCTAGCGGCGATTGCTGACCGTAATCCGTTAATTAATGGAACTCGTTGGGTCAAGTTCAAGATCTTCACTGGAGATTTGACTGACGAGGAAATCCGCCGTCTCGCACATGCAAACAACCACTGCAAGAAGCAGCAGGCGCGCAATGAGGCCAACATCGATGGTTGTTTTGATATGTTTCATACTGCGCTAGCTGATTATGAAGATAACATTTCATACTTCGACGGTGACGAGGGCTCTTATCGCATCGAGACTATTATCTCTATGCTCATTTCGGCGACCGGCCCGTTTGCATACAAGTTCTTCACTGAATCAGATGCGCGCAAGAATTCTCACACAAAGTCTGCGCGAAGCATGTACCGTCGAGGCGTTACTTCGAAGGTTAACTATTTTGTCAAGAGATCTCAGGACTTCGCAAAACTCTGCGAGGGGAAAGATCCGATTCTTAATGAGTTTGTACAGTTGTGGGATTATATTCTCACTGACACAGAGAGACTGTACGGTGCTAGTCAGCTGCGCACAGGGTCATATCGTCGCCTCAAGATCTTTGATTCCGAGAACAACCCACTAACTAAGACTTGCAAGGAAACTTCTTTTACTATTTCTGGTATTGAGAACTCCACCCCAATACCGTCACAGTTTGTAATGATGATCATCAGCGCCCTGTTCCGACACGAACTCCGCGTCAGTCGATCCGGTCAGCTGACTTGGCGAGATGATCTTCAAGAGGCAAAGGAGCGCTGGGCCGACAACGCGCTAATAACTATGAAATCTCTTTCAGATCGGTGGGCAAGCCATCTAGGTACCGGCGGAGATGTTCGAACGTTTATGGAAGATTCTGATGTCTGGGATATGGTTTCTCAGAACCTAGCTTAACAACTTATATAAAGAAAGGATGTATTAATGACTTATCGAGCACATCAAACAAGTGCTGTACTGCTTATCGCTTTTATTGTGTTGCTAGTCGCGGCCACTACCAGTAGCGGATGCCAGTCCGAAGCCGACTGTGTTGAACCCGAATTCATTCGTATCGATGGCGAACGCCTAGGTGATTGTGACGACGACGACTCAGCCGACGACGACGACAGCGCAGATGGCTTGTCGTACGACGAACCGATCATCGTGTCTGACGACGACGATTCTGTAGACTTTTAACAAACCCAACCCGCAGGGAGGCATGGGGAGATCAGCACAATATTAAAAAATCACTATTTTCTCCTTATTTATGGTGACCGTGCTAGTCTGATAGATGCCTCTATATTTTAGAGAAGCAAATTATGAAAAACTTAATCTTTTGTTTATACTGCGTTTTGAACGCATGCTTTTATGTAACTCCAGCCTCTCATAGCCACAGCTATCATAGCGGTTACGAGAGCAGTGACCTACGGGTAGAATCTGCGGAGGCTACTTGTGAGTGGAACTCTTTTGTCGGAGAGGCCTACTGGAAATTCGATGCAGAAGTATACAGTCCTTATTGGATACATACGGTTGATGCTCTTATGACAAACAGTCCAGAATATTCTGATATAACTATACGACTTCACGATATGGGTGCCGGCCACTGGGGAGACAATGCCTGGATCGCTATCCCTTGCGCCGCAGCATACGATGTTGAATTCATAGCTTACGACGAGAACGGAAACATCGCGACAAGATGGGATTTGTGGTAGGCTACTCCGAAAACCAGTACATCCTTTTGCGCGCCACCAAACTATTTAGTTAGGACAACATCGTGCAAATAAAAATTACAAAACAATTAATATCAGAAGAGCTTATCAGTGAAATAACCTTCGCGTCGGCCGTGAACAACCTAGGCGGCAAAAAGATGCAGAAAGCTGTTATAGGGTGGAGTAATCGAGAACACCACGACGACTACGACGGAAGCCGTCTTGCCCACGATCCCAAGCTAATCGCTCGCCGAGTAAAAAAAGTGAAAATTTGGCTTCTTGATATTATTCCCGACGACTTAACCGACAATCAAAAGGGGCTAATTGTAACTTGGCTAGCTAGGCTCACAAGGGATTTATCTACGGGTTACATGACAAGTTTTCTTGGGGAGCATTACCCGGGCAACGACGCATGGAGCGACTTTGAAATGTTTTTCCACTATCAGCAGTTTATGTCCGAGAAGGATTTAAATAAAGTTGCAGATCTAGAACACCTTGAAGAGATCGTCAACGCCGCCCGCCCGCAGATTGAAGCATATCAAGAGAAGCAATCTTATATGGATGCAGAAGAGGGCACTGAGGTATTCCGCGACGACGAAGAGTGGTATATTGCAGCCCTCCACAACAAAGGAGCGGCTTGTGAGTTTGGCAAGGGGACAGATTGGTGTACGGCAGCACCCGGCCTAAATTATTTCGAAGAATACTATGAGGAAGATGATCCACTATTCTTCTTTCAAAAGAGGACCAACGACGAGCGTTGGCAATTCCACTATGGTTCAGATCAGTTTATGGATGAGGATGATCATCCAATCTCTAAAGATGAAACTGGACTTTTACACGACCTATTGATGCAAACAGATGCACCGACAAAGTATCCTATTTTAAGGAGTGTCGATGCGCGTTTTAAAGTTATGAATAGGTCGACTTCAGCGGCAGATTTGCATGCACTACTTGATTCTGAAGGAATGGATTACGGCCGCGCCATTGCCATCGCAGCACATCCCGGCGCCGGGGACGAAACTCTTAAGGTTTTGATGGATATGGATCCAGTTAAGGAAGGCTGGATAGCTGTTTACCTTCCTGGCCACTCGCCGGCTGCGCATGGTACTAAATTGAAACAATCCATCGCTGAGAATCCCCACGCTAGCCCAGAAATTTTAGAACGATTGATGCGCCTGATGCGCGTCGCCGAAGAAGAGTTTGTGAAAAACAAACAAGACGCTGACCGGACCCGCCCGCTTCGCGGCTCGACCCGTGAATATTACAGGGCAATATATAAGGCTATCGTATATAACCTTAATGTATCGACAGAGACGCTGAGAGATCTATATGCGTATTACAAGGAGACGAGCGGTGTACGCGGGACATTCATGCTGCTAGTGATAGGGGAAAAGATCAGAGCCCGCGAAGAGGAGGGGAGAAATCTCACTCAAGTGGCTCTAGAGGACTATGCGTTTTCTCAAACAAAACTCCCGCCTAGTAATGAAAACCTCCTCGCAAGATGGAAAAATATTATAAATTAGAGTTGCTATTCTGAGTATCCTGTGCTATTATATACTCATGGATGACGATTGCACTAAATTTCGCCTAGGCGCTCTAGTAGAACTTAAGTATTATCAAGGAAGCGTGTTGGCAGTTATACTGCAAAACCCCCCTTTTCTGTGGGACAGAATGAAAGTTCAAATGATTGGCGAGCCCCGTCCCGAAATAGTAAAATGTAGCGATTGGGTACTGGCATGTACCCATCCCAAGAATTGAATTAAAAAACGATAGTTTTATGGGGGTGTATCCCAACCGGCAGAGGAAATCGACTTAAAATCGATCAAGTGTGGGTTCGAATCCCACCACCCCTACCAAAATATTATGAAAGACTATAAACCACATATTACAATGCTGAAGGTTGAACTAAAGAACAAAGACGAAAATGTTCTGACGGTAGATCTTAGCGATGACTTCGTTGAGTGGTTCAAGGTAACACACAATTTGAAACGATGGGCACCAAAGCAGTTTAAGAGTTGGCTCATCAAAGTATTAGAAGGCGACAAATGAAACAACATCACGGAATTAAAGTTGGCGATCTAGTGAAGTTTAAACATCATATATTGAAAGGCGATCATGGTCGTCTAGTCACGGAACTGTGGACTGACGAGGGCCACCTAGCCCAGTTCAAGCAAACAGTAGAGCACATTCGCCTTTTAGGTGACTCCTCTGGTCGCTGGTATCTTGCGTCAGATTTCGATGTACTTTCAAGGGGAAGAGAATGAGAACGTACGTGAACATGGAAAAAGAACAAATTGAAACAATCTTAGATATTTTTGTTGAGATTCAAGTACGCCGCGATCTCAAACCCAGCGAACAATACGTGAAAACTATTTTGCTTGAAGCACTTGACAGGGCGATCAATAGCTGGTAATATAAAGGAAGTTAGCTGAGTTAGCCGATGACGATCCTAAGAGCGAGCAAAGAACAAATTTACTGTTATAACCTATGCGCGTGTCAGCATAACAGTAAATGCTCCGATCTTATATATCGGCTGATGGGGGTGCAATTCCCTCCACGCGTACCATTTTATGGCCAATTGGGTTAACTCAAGATGGTTACAAGAGAGTATATAGAATACGGAGCATCTTTCGAATCTGCTCTGTCCGAGATAAAGAAGGGGAATAATAAGTTAGAGAACCTACAGTTTTTGCGCGTAACGTTTCACCCGATCAAAACTAGGTCGACTGAGCTTACGGATGAACAACTAGAACATGTGGTCGGAGGCCGAGCAGTTTGGCTCAAGCCTCTGCCCATTAGAGGGAGAGAAAGATGAGAGATCGATTGAACGAACCAATTGTGTGTGCTGACGGGTTTCGAATGTCCGTCCAAGGAAACGAGGCCGCTTACTGCGAGCCACGCCGAGACAATCAAGAAAAGTACATTCGGGTGGAGATTGGCTTTCCGTCTGAAGAAGAACCCCTCATTATGTCATATGCAGAAAATCCTAGGGACCCAATCAACACTGTATATGGTTGGGTCCCTGTCCAAGTCGTTACAGACGTTATTGCGAAGCATGGGGGTATTGTAACGGGCGAAGTGCCCCCCGGCGTCGCGCGCCTTGAAGCCTCATGAAAGATATTAAAGTTGGAGACTTAGTTAAGATTCTTCCTGGCACGGAAGACGCTCGCCTTCCTAAGAACAGAATGGGGGTGGTTATAAATAACGACCCCGGGAAGCAACCCGGCCAAACTACGACTTGGAATGTACATTTTATAAACAATGGGGTTTCAATGAGGTTTCATGAAATGTTTATAGAAGTTATAAAGGAATGAATGTTTGAAGTTGGAGATTTGGTTCGATTAGTTACTAGTCCAAGATATCCGGACAATAGAAATTTAGCATTAATAGTTAAAGTTGTATGGGAGAGCCCCATCCCGCACGCGCGCCCCCGACGAGTGGCCTCGTATCGAGCGGCGCTAGTTGGGCACGAGGGTATACATGTAATATATTCGTGGGAAGTCGAGAGAATATAAATCTCAGGTTCCCGTACTACGGAATTCGCTATCGAAAATTTTTTTCCCCTTTCCCTAGTTCGCAATAGGGCACATATCGATTTTTTCACAACATATATCGAGAATAGATCTAATTAGTATACACCTGCAAGAGAAGGCTACAATGTCACATATGAAACTTATACTAGAAAACTGGAAGAAGTTTATTAACGAAGGCACACCGTCTGATAGTTGGTCCCCCGAGGAACAGCGCGCCCACGACATAGCCCAACGGGTATACCGCTCCATAAAACAAGAGGGATATATTGCAGTGCTCCCCGACGACTTCCCAGGTCAGTTCGATGTGTACTCCAACAAAACCCCAGAGCAGGTCGTCTTAGCTAAGCTTATGGAACACGCCTTGTTCGACATAAAGTTAGCCCGCCGCCGAGCCGGCGCGCGCCAGCAGCGCGGCCATTGGAGGCATTGGGCACAGGACTTGTATGATGAAGGGTTCCTCGCGACGTCGCCCCCGGCCCAAGCAAAAAAGTAGAAAACAGCCCTTGACATCCTGTTCCCCGTCACCTATAATATAACTAAATGGAGACACTAATGAATACAGCATACCCACCCCATACCCTAGACGACATCGAGCAGGCAGCCCTTGACCGGCTAACTGACGACCGTCGTACGAACGGCCCCCTTCCACCCGAGGCCGAGGAGTCCCTGCACCTAGCCGGTGTTTTTTGGGATGAAGAGGCAGACGAATATATTTCTATTACGCGCCTCGTCTCTGATCACAACATGAATATCCTACAGCAACTACTGCCAGAAAACTAAAAAAATTCGTAACTGCTACTTGCTTTTCTAACCCAGCTACGCTATAATTAGAGCATGGAGAGAGACAAAAAAATGACTCAACTTGCGCAGAAGCTTCAGAGCGTTGTACAGAACCCCTTGCTATCTCAGCGAGATAGGGAGTTTGCTAGGTCCCTGGAAAAGTATTACGAGAAGAACAGGAAGCTATCTACTGGTCGGCGTCGCTGCTTGGCGCAACTAGAAGCCCGGGCAGAATCACTTAAGTCTGTTAACGTTGATCGGAAGACTCTAGATCGTCTCAATCGGCTAGCAGCTAAAGTTGAAAGCAACGCATGGGCCACAGATTTTGTTACGTCCCTTACTGACAGAATTGGTTATGGACGGGAACTCACTCCTGCGCAGATTAATCGACTAGGACAGATCGAGGAAGAGTATTCCGATGCAGCTGTTGAAAAGAAGGCAAAGTTTGCTCGCGAGTTTTCCCCCGAGATGCGCGCTAGAATGAATGTCGCCGCAGAATACTACGTTAACAATCCCCCCTACTATGGTGATCTAATTAAGCAGATTGGTGATGACGAGGATTTCATTCCTTCCGAGAAGCAGTGGAGATCAATGGTGGAGAACAAGTATGCCAGCAAAGTCTGGGAAAATTACACTTCTCCCCCCAAGTATCCAGTAGGTACATGCGTACAATTGCGTAAAAGTTCGCGCGTCCTGTTCTGCCATCAGAGCAAGATGGGTTTTGTTGTCGAGGCCGGCCAAAAGGTGCCGGTTACATCGGCCAAGGGGGGGAAGATCTATCTCATCCTCCCGGTAGGAGAGATTACTCCCATTTATTGCGAGGAGCGCGATCTTAAACTATATAGAAAGAAGAAGAAAGAAGAAGATATCTTTTAGTACACAAGCTACCGGAGGTACTATACATAAAATAAGGGTTCCTGTCTCAACGAACCCGTTCGCCCAAATTTGGTAAAAAGGAAATATATTTTTAAAGTAATGGGCAACCCGATAGAGGAGTTAACGAGAGGCTGGCAAGTCGGCAGCGAGGACACCCGACACCTCCGGTTTTTTTATTTGACAATAAAGTTTTAGTCATTGACACAGACCCGAATCTCAGGCATAATATACGTATGATGAAACTTGGCGATTTGGTAAGATGTATATATGCTAGCGGGCAGATCGGCTTAATTGTCGGTGTCGCGACAGACCATGCCCGACCCCTGTATAGTGTCCTCATCGAAGAGGAAGGTGGCAGGTCGCGCGCATACCGCTTCGTTGCAGAGCATCTGGAGTTATTAAGTGAAGCCGGGTGATCTAGTAAAATTGTGTGGCGCTCTAGACCCCACCGGCAAGGCACTGGGCATTGTAGTATGCCGGCATGCCTCCGAAGCCACGCGCAGCGGCACTACCCTCGACACGGTTATCGATGTATATTGGCCAGAGGACGGACATCCCGCCGGCGGCTATAGGCGCACAGAACTATCAGAATTTTTGGAGGTTGTAAATGAAAGTCGGTGACTTGGTGAAAGCAGCAGACAAAACGTTTTATCAGACCATATGGGAAGGTGCAGGTATCCTGCTTCGTCCCGACGAGGGGCGCACATATGTTGAGTGGTCGAATTCCTGGGAAATTCTCTGTGATGACGGTAAACGTCGAGTTATTGACGGCGAAGATATTGAGGTAATCGGTGCAACGCGATGATTCAGAATATCCCAACCTAGGCGATCTATTGTTTATGGAATGTTTGCCCGGGGGACCGTGCCTTTACCTGGGAAAGTATCGAGGTATAGGAAACCAATTATACTTCACAGTATATCACGGTTCTTCACAAACAATTATGAAGCTTCCAGATTATCACTTTATCGATATTGAGTTGGCCAAAGATTGTGGCTACTAGAGAGAGTGTTAAGATCGGTGATTAAAACTTTTATTTGACAATAAAGTTTTCGGAATTGACTTCTTCTAAAATCTCAGGCATAATATATACATGATGAAGATTGGCGATTTAGTTCAGGAAGTCGACCCCGAGCGACCGGAGGAGAAGTTTCCCATGGGAATCGTCATTCCTTTCCCGGCCGGCTTTCCCGAATCCGTCGGCCGCAGCGCCGCCGATTACGAAAACGGCGACATAGTGTGGGTTTCTTGGCCCCAGCTTGGCCAAGAAAACTGGTGCTATATAGATGAATTGAGGTTGCTGAATGAAAATCGGTGACTTGGTAAAATACACCCCCGAAATGACAGGGCTGCAAAATTGTTTTGGAATCGTTATTGGTTTAAACGGAGGAGCGGTGGAAGTCCAGTGGACTGACCTTCACTCCGCCCCAGCTTTGACGACGCGCACGCGCGGCAAGGAAATCGGAGTCGAACTACCTGATTTCTTGGAGGTTGTAAATGAAAATCGGTGACATTGTAACGGAAACGGGCACGTGGAGACTACGTACTCCGTACGTCGGTGAACTCGGCATTATAGTGCCACTCCCGGGCAGGTTGACTGGAACACAGTTCGAACGGGAAGCTAATGACGGAAACATTGTTTGGGTTCACTGGACTGAATCTGGTGAGGACATCTGGTCCTTCGTTTCAGAGTTGGAGGTTGTAAGTGAAAATCGGTGACTTGGTAAGATTTCGTTCCTCGTACCCGGATTGGCCTGTAGGAATAGTTGTAGAGGAATTTCATCTGAACTCTGTCGCTGTGGCACAACCATATACCGAACTGCGTGTTCAATGGCTAGACGATGACAACAAGAATGTTAGCTGGGTAAGGCGGAAAGACTTGGAGGTTGTAAGTGAAAGTCGGTGACTTGGTAATGAAGGCCAAAACCAGCGGTGTCCGCGATGCGGCGGGTTTTGGAATTGTGATAGATACTGTGTATAAATCGGGCGGTCAGTAC
>Ga0208449_1000138_pt1 | contig 68827 bp, 66 predicted proteins | sample MalvireepMed_s17_FD_184247 | JGI IMG/M metagenome (GOLD analysis project Ga0208449, IMG submission 184247) | Marine viral communities from the Global Malaspina Expedition - Malaspina viral metaG DeepMed_s17 (SPAdes) (version 2) | ecosystem: Environmental > Aquatic > Marine > Oceanic | place...
CTTTTTTAATGCCTGCCTTGATGATTTCTACGATCGGTATCTGCATAGCATTCGCCTGTTGTACCGGTAGCACCGTAAAAGAGATACAAAGGGCAAGCAGTAACATTCTTGCATATTTTTTCATGGTTCATCATTTTTTAAGTTTTAGATCTTCAGCCATTGCGGCAATGCCCTTGCGGATGTCTCCACCAAATTTTGCCACATATTCCATCAGTTTTACCTTTTCAGTCTGTTCGGTGGTGTACGCCAGGTATTCTTCCAGGCTCACTTCGGTGCGGTACACCTTGCTGAGCATTCCACCCAGGCTGATAAAGACCTCTTTGTATTTTCGGGCAGGGTCATTGGCTTTATTGACCGATAATACGAGGGCTTTTTCTTTTTCGGTTAACCCTAAGAGTTCCTGTATCTGGTCGAATTTGTTTTGGTACTTGCTCTGGTCGAGGAGTATTTTACAATCGCTGTTATTGATGATCGCCTGTTTGACCACGGGGGAAGAAATAATATCCTCCACCTCTTGGGTCACCACGATAGCCTCGCCAAAGAATTTCCGTACTGTTTTAAAGAGGTATTTGATGTATTCCGCAAAACCTTCTTTCATCAGGGCTTTCCAGGCTTCTTCAATTAAGATCATCTTACGGATGCCTTTCATTTTACGCATCTTGTTGATAAAGACTTCCATGATAATGATGGTCACTACCGGAAAGAGGATGGGATGGTCTTTGATATTATCCAGTTCGAACACGATAAAGCGTTCCTGTAAAAGGTTCAGGTTTTCCGTAGCATTGAGCAGGTAATCGAATTCCCCGCCCTGGTAATACGGGCGGAGTACATACAGGAAATTATCCATATCAAAATCCCGGTCTTTTACCCGATCCTCTTGAAGTACCGTTACATACTCATCCCTCAGGAATTCATAAAAGCTATTGAAACAAGGGAACACCGATGAATTCTTCTCAAGATGCCGATAGTATCCTGTAATGGCATTGGAAAGCGCTACATACTCACTACGTTTAAAGATTTCGTCATCCTTTTTCCAAAGGGCGAGCAGCAGTGTTTTGATACTTTCTTTCTTTTCCGTGTCCAGGTGGTCACCCTCCCCGATAAAGAAAGGGTTGAAACGGATTGGGTTTTCTTCACTGTAGGTGAAATAGTAGCCGTTGACCATATCACACAAGCCTTTATAGCTATGTCCCACATCCACCAGTACAATATGGGTTCCCTGCTCGTAATAGCTGCGTACCATGTGATTGGTAAAAAAGGATTTTCCGCTCCCGGAGGGGCCTAGTATAAACTTGTTACGGTTAGTACAAATCCCCATGTTCATGGGTTCATCACTAATGTCCACATGTACAGGTTTGCCCGTCATCCGATCTCCCAGACGAATCCCGACAGGACTTAAGGAAGTACGGTAACCCGTTTCCAGATTGAGAAAACAAGTAGCTTGCTCGGCAAAGGTGTCGAAGGTATCGTTCATTGGAAAATCAGCGGCATTGCCCGGAATACCTGCCCAGAAGATTTGAGGAGCTCCGATGGTTTCCTGTTTGGCTACCGCATCCATCTGCGCCAGTGCGGAGGACACTTTGTTTTTCAGGTCTTTGAGTTCTTCCTTATCTTCCGTCCATACCAGTACATTAAAATGGGCTTTTAAAGGAAGGCGTTGCTGACTGATGGCTTCATTTAAAAAATCATTGGTCGCATCACGGGCAATCATATTTTCCCTGCTGTAAGCGGACAGGGATTGCAATCGCAATCTTTTGGATTCCAGTTTAGTGATCGTCTTCTGGGCATCCTCAATAAAGAGGTACTGGTTGTAAATATGATTACAGGGCAGTAATTGACCCAGCGTAGAAGCAAAGCCGATACTGAATTTGGTTTTGTCCGTACTGTACTTGTCGTAATTGATCCGGCTGCCACAAAGTGCCGGCAGGTCGGCAGCGTCTCCCAGGGTGTAAAGCTGACAATGCTTTGAACCTATTTGTAAGCCTTCCTGGAAATTGATGTCTCCCATAAGATACTGGTCATTGCGCTCGGACAGGTAGCAATATTTTTCAATGATACCCATTGTCCGTTTGCCGCTCCACAGTTCCTTTTCCTGTAACCGGGTCAGCTTTACAAAGCCACTATCTTCCATGATACGTTTAAACTGACCAGTACAGTCCAGAAAATCCTGTAACAAAGAGGGCTTCAGCGTTTCTTCCGGTACAATGCTTCTGCGTAGCAGGCTGGAATAGGCAGAAGTCGCCGTTTTGCGGTTATCAGGTTTTTTGGTAAGCAGGATATAACAGCTATGATCCAGAAAGGGACGTTCATTAAAAAACCGCTCACTTGCCCGGCTTAAAAAGCTGGTATCGGCTTTGGTAAAATCTGGCTGATGCCCGGTTTGCAAAAACCAATCCTGTTTATGCAATACACTGAATTTAGGCAATACCTTAATGGCTTTTACCCAGGCCTGATGAAAAGCTTCATATTCCTGATCGGAAAGGGTAAAGATCTCCGGCAGGTCTGCTTTAAACACGACGGTGACATCGCCTTGTTTGCTCAGGATGCAGTCGTGTTCCACATCCATAATCGGTAATAGATCCTCCAACATTTTTTCCATTCTTATAGTATTTACCGGGTTATTACTTAATTTTTTTATCGTTTTAAAAAAGCCCTGCGGCTCCTGGAGCGGATCGCTTTGGGAACCTGCTTTCGTGCCAGAGTTTTCATAAGTCCATGTTCCCCGTATTGATGACTCATCCGGTAGATCTTCATCACCAGCAAGGTGCCTGAGCCGAGAATAACACCGATACATACCAGTGTGGGTAGGCCGATGATATACATGATGGCAAACACGATGAGCAATCCCACCACACCGCCACCCAAGTACCATATGTATTGGGCTTTTAATCCCTTAAATTCGATACTGCGGTTAATTCCTTTATTGACCTGATATACACTGTTTGCCATATCCTTCTTTTTTAATGTTACAATCGCATCCTGCTACGGGGACGCTCCGATGCCGAAGCAGCTACCACGGTTTCTTTGACGGCATGCCTTTTTGTTTGATGTTCCCCGAGTTTTATAACCCGGGTTTGTTCTTCATCCGATTCATTGGGTTGGTGTTGCTTTAACTGGTTTTCCTGAATTTTAATAGCGATCTGCCGTTCCAGATTAGCAAGTTCCGTTTTCAGTTCCCGCAGCTCGTGCTCCTTGGTAAAAGGTTTGGCGGTTAGTTTCTCAATCTTTGGAAGTTCTGTCTTCAGATCGGAAAGGTTCCGCTCATACCGCTCTTTGAGATGCTCCACCCGGTCAATAGCATTTAAAAAATGCCGTGCTGCCAGCTTCGGATTATCCGTATTGGGCAACCCGTTATTATAGGTGTATTTGATCCCCTCACTTTCCCTTTGCGCATAGAAACTATTGGAATACCTGTATTCAAAGAGTCCGTTTTCTTCATAGGCTTCCTGTTGCCTGCGTATGTATAACTGAAAACCGTACAGGTTACCAATTTTTTCTTCGTGCTGCCCGGCTTGTGGCTTCCAGTTTTGAAACAGCTTTATAATATGCTTGCCTATAGCTTCACTGTCCCGACCAATTATTCCGTCCAATTGAATGGGGTTGGCTTTTGTACCTTCCTTGGTCATTTGGAGACGGTCTTTATACACGGCTGCATCGGCAGAGAGCTTTCCGAGTGTTTTTTCCGTGGAAGCATGATCGTTTTGCAGTTTTTCCAACTGGTATTTATGACGGGTGAGTTCCCTAAAGTGGGAATGTTTCAGGCTTTCCATCACCGCCACTTTCTTTTCCAGTTTGCTTTTTTCCAAAAGGGAAGTGTCCCCGGAAAGGATGGCGATGTATTCGGAGAAGTTCATACCGCTTTTTTCATCCACAGCCCCTTCATCAATGGTACGGACATTCAGTTCGCTGTTCTTCATTTGGGAAATGAAGGTCTGCTTGTTTTTAAGCAGGTTGAATTTATAGTTGTCCAGCGATTGCTCCACGGCATAGACAAAATTCTGTACCTGATTGCCGTAATGTTCTTTGGCAATACGGTTACCCTGTCGTGCCCCACGTCCGTTGCGTTGTTCCAGTTCCGAAGGCTTCCAGGGAATATCCAAATGGTGCATCGCCACCACACGCTCCTGTACATTTAAACCTGTTCCCGCTTTTTCCGTACTTCCGAGCAGGATGCGGATTTCACCCCGGTTCATTTTACGGAAGAGTTCCGGTTTCTTGCGATCCGTCCAGTCGTGGATAAAAGTGACTTCCGAGACAGGGATATGGAAATCCCTCACCAGTTTTTCCTTCAGGGTATCATAAATATTAAACCGATCCGGTTTGGGGGTACCGATATCTGAAAAGACAATCTGCGTCCCTTTATGAGGTTGGGTATTGGTATATATTTCAGCGATCTTTCTTGCTGCGGTATTCACCTTGTTATCCGGATGGTCTCCGTATTTCCAGTCATCTACCAATCGCATATCGGCTGCCATTTTCTTAGCGTAATTGGTTGCAATGAGCATACGCCCTTTATCTTCTTCAGGGGTCAGTCTGTCACGCCCGATGAGTTCTCCATTGCCGGTCTTGGCAAATTGCATTAGGTTTTTAATAAATACCGATTGTTCCGGTGTAGGCGGAATATTGACCAGGGTTTCCCTGAGTTCCGGTTTATCCAGGTTGATGTGCCTGGCGGTTTTGTAATCGGTAATCTCGTTATAGAACAAAGCCAGTTCAGGAACTTTGATAAAATGACGGAAGCGTTCTTTGGCAATGATCTCATTGGTGACACTAAACTCAAAGTCCGTGGTTTTACGGGCAAATACCGCTGCCCAGCCGTCAAAATTTTCAATACGCTGACGTTCCATTTCTTTAGGTCGCAGGTATTTAAAAAGAAGGTACATTTCCGTCAGGCTGTTGGAAATCGGTGTGCCTGATAAGAAGGTCACACAGAGATCGGAATTGAAGCGTTCCTGCAAGGTGCGCACGGCAAAAAGCATGTTGAGTGCCTTTTGGCTCCCCGCCATATTCCCCAGTCCGGCCACTCGGTTATGACGTGTGGTAAAGGTCAGGTTTTTGAATTTATGGGATTCGTCCACAAACAAATGGTCAACACCCATTTCCTTAAAGTTGATGCCCGTATCTTTCTTTTCTTCAATGTCTTTGAGTACCGTTTTTAATTTTCCTTCGAGGTTGTTTTTTCGTATTTCCAGTCCTTTGAGCATCTTTTTGGAAATCGCCCCGCCCAACTCCCTGACAGTATTCAGGTCACGCTGGATATGATCCAGTTCCGTCTGGAAGATCTGTTGCTGCATTTCTGGAGACTGTGGTATTTTACCGAACTGGTCATGGGTCAGGATGATACAATCCCAGTTGTTGTTTTTGATTTCGTGGAATAAGCGCAGCCTTTTAGCTGGGGTGAAATCATTTTGCCCCGGGGACAATATCCTGGCATGGGGATAGGCTTTGCGATAGGTTTCCGCAATTTGATTGATATTAGCTTTCAGGGCAAGGATCATCGGTTTTTGGACAATACCGAGACGTTTCATTTCCTGAGCGGAAACAATCATGGTAAGGGTTTTGCCCAACCCCACTTCGTGATCGATCAGTGCGCCCCTGTTTTGGATGATGCGCCAGGCGGCATTTTTCTGACTGCTGTACAAATCTTCAATACCCAAAGCCTTTTTATCGAGTCCCGGGAAATTCAGGTGACTGCCGTCGAATTCCCGCAGTACATAACAATTGAAAGTGTCGTTGTACAGGTTTTCGATATGCTTTTTATCGGTATCCGGCAATTCCTTGAGCCAGTCTATAAAACCGTTGCGTATCTGGTCGATTTTTTGATGTGCCAGTTGAATGGCTTCATTATCGGGAACCCGTATGCTTTTGCCATCCCCAACGGATACCTCATAGGTAAAAAACGGTGTTGTATTTTCCAAAGCATGTTCGAGCAAGGTATAACCGTAAGTAGTCCGTCCGCTTTTCGGAGTAACCGCAAATTCCCGGGCTACTTTGGTGTTCATCCCGGTGGTTACCTTAAAGGCATCCAGGGAAGGAAAATAATTGATATCCGTATGTTGCTCGAAGAGTTCCGCTGCAAAACGTTCGTAATAGCTTACGGGAATCCAGCGTTCCCCCAGATTAAAATCCAATAGTTCGAAAGGGATACGTTCGGGTTGAACTTTTTCCAAAGCGGTTAGGCTTCGCTCTGCTTGTGGGATATCATTTTCAGTAGCCGTTTGTTGTTTTGCCTGTCGCAATTTTTCCACTACGTTACCGCTCAGGAACTGATCTGCGGTCTCCCAATCTTTGCTTACCGGGTTCAAGTAAATATGTTCGCCCAAACGGGCAATCGTTTCCGGTTCTTCCAATCCCATGGCTGCACCAATAAACCCAATATCCACCTTTCCGGTATCGTTCAGGCTGTGTGCCAGGGCTTCAATCGGGTCATCGGTGACAAAACGTTTTACGGATACCTGAGCAGTGCTGGTCAGCATATCGGACTTGACAAAATGTTCACCTTCCCTGCGTTCCAAAGAGGATAACATGGTCAAACCGAAAGCGGTATCTTCCAATATGCGTCTACGGTTACCTTGGCTGTTTAACTGCCCATATTGGGAAATAAATTGATCATAACGCTGGTTCAACTCATCCCGTTCGGTTTGGGGAACCGGAGTTCTTGTAGTTTCTTTTTCGGAGATTTTTAGGTACTCATCCCGAAGGGTTATATAGTGTTCATAGAAACGCTTATCGGTTTGCATACCCAGGGGTTGGAACACCGCATTTTTAAAATCATTATCAATTTCGGAAAGCGTACCCACCTGTCCCTGATAAACGATCAGTGTACCTTCTTTATGAAACGGGTGTATATTGGTAAAGGAACGTGCTGCCTGCCCGTTTAATTGAAATACTCCTTCTAAGGTTTGATCACCTTCGTAAGTAAACGCATGGCCAAACCCTTGCAATTCCCCGGACAGGTTTTGCAGTTCATGTCCCAATAAGCGGGCATCCATCCAGTTGGCGGAGAAATGATCAATCTCCTTGACGTTGGAATATAGTTTATATAGGTAGCGATTGGATTTTTGTTGTTTGGCTGCCAAGAGTACAATACTCTCGTGCGTAGGCTTATCAGTAGTGCGAATGGTACTGATAAGCCGTGCACTTTCTTTTCGAACGACGGTTGCATCCAAAGGGTTGATATAGGCTATGGCACGGTTGATCTGTTCTGCCGGTGCCGTATCAAAAAGCCCTAACTGTACCGAAACGGTTTCTGCTTTATTCTCAGGCATCGGAAGATAAGTGAGCTTCCTGCCACCAAATTCCTGTTTTTCTATTGGTAGGGATTGACTTTGGAAATAACGCTCCCGATTTAAACGGGTATTAAAACCTTCGGTAATCGTCTGTCCAAGTTTTTCACGAATGTCATTGAGGTCGCCTTGCTGCCATACGGTTTCGTGTGCCTGTCCGTATTGATTTTTACCCGGTTGGAGGGTATTTCCCGTAATGATATCCCGATGCTGTTGAATATAGCTATTGCTATGGTAGGTTCCATATTCATTCTCTAATGATACGGTAGTCACCAGTAAGGTTTCTTCTTCGGATAGGGTTTCTTTTGTTGCATTCTTTTGAACAATCAATAGGTGGTTGGGAGCTTCGGTATTGCCGGTATCCTTCATCAGGTTGTCGGGCATAACTGATAGGCTTATAAAATCCGCTTTTTCGAATAGGTATTCCCTCGCTTTTTGATTGGACGGGCTGTTTAAGAAAGCATCGGTGGTAATATAAGCCATGAGACCGCCATCAGCTAGTTTGTCTAATCCCTTGGCAAAAAAGTAATTGTGTATTTTTCCAGATAGTGCTTTATTGGGATAAACCTCATCATATACCGAAAAATTGCCGAACGGAATATTGCTGACGATAAGGTCATAGCTGGAATTTTCGGTTATCGGGGTTTCTTCAAAACCGGTGATATGGGTTTCTGCCGGAACAGGAAGCGTACTGTTGATGGCAGAGAGTACCAACCCGGAAAGGGTATCTTTCTCGACGGCGGTGATCTGTTTCAATTCAGGAAAAGCCTTTATAGCTTCACCGATAAAAACACCGGAACCTGCCGAAGGTTCGTATAATCGTTTGGGTTGCAGGTTTTGAGCTGCCAGAACAGTATATAAAGTTTCCGGAACTACCTGCGGGGTATAAAAGGCGGTCAGCACACTATTGCGCAAAGAAGAAATGATATTCCTATATTGAGTTTCGCTGTAATTTTCCTTTAGCAGCTCATGAAGCTCCATAATCCCTGCATGGTGTTTCAGGTCTTCTTTGGTAGCCCCATTGGCTGACCATTCTTCCTGCGTACCGTAAGGGTATAGGATAGCCTTGATCCCTCCAAAACCTGAGAATTTTTTCAGGTTCGAGACTTCATCCGGACTTAGTTCCTTTCCGTCTAGATGGCTCAGGGCGATTCGGATCGCCCTGATATTGTCCTGTAGTATTTCTGAAATATTGTAAGCCATATCCACACATTTTTCATTCTCACAATTCCTTTATGGCTGTAAAGCCGTCCTCTTTTCCTAATGACCGGCTTTTTCGTATTGGTAGTTAACTCAGATATTCGTGTACCTGTCCGATGACAGTGTACCGTAGCTGCCTGTCCTCTTCATTTGCTGCATTGAATCCGTATCCGTCAAAAATGTCCTTGCAGTAAGCAATCAGGTTGACGACTTCATAGGTGAGCGTGCCGCTTTCCCGTAACCGCTCATAGTCGGCAGAAAATTCTTCTTCAAGTATGGAAAGGAGGTAGTGGTAACGGGAGGGTTTAAGCTCTTCAGTCATCTGCTCCAGACATAATTCTTCCACAACATAATCGGGTCGGTTTTCAGAAAGTAATTGTTCCGCCAAAGGCATAATGTCCTTTATTTTTGAATCCAGATAGCTGGTCACCGAATAGTCTTCCTGCAAATTGAACATCAATTCGGGATTGTTGTGGACGATAAACGCCCACAACTTTTCTTTTAATTGCGTCTGCATACTTCAGGGATTTTAGATACCGAAGAACGACTGGATGACGGTAGCCACAACCACCAGAAAAATACAACTACCAAACCAGGCGGCCGCTACCTTTCCTGTGTCCTGATCGCCGTTGTTCCATTTTTGATAGACCTTTACGGCGCCGATTAAGCCTAGCAATGCACCTACGGCATACATCAGGTTGGTGCCTGCGGCAAAGTAGCTGCGTACTTTGGTGTTGGCTTCGTTGATCCCCTCAATACCATCCTGTGCATAAGCACTGTATTGAATGGCTAATAATGCCATAGCGGCACAAATGGTAATAACCTTTTTTCGGTTAAACTTTGTTGTTTTCTTACTGCACATTTTCATAACTCACATTTTTAAAGTTTAAAATCAAAAATTTTTTAGAAATAAAAAGCGGAACGGTTTCGCCGTTACTGACCCATCCATTCTGTCACACATCGCCTTACGCCCGGGGTTGAACAGGGAAACATGTTCCGCTGGGATTGCTACCTTTCCTCACTCCACAACGCATCCACTTCATCTTCATTAAAGGCACCAATCCCTTGTTTTTCGCACTCCGATACAATCAGTTCATTGACCGAAGGACGGAGTACGGATGTTTTTATGGTGGGAAATTCTTTGAGGACAAGGCGTAGGTACTTCCTGAATTCTTCCTTGACAAGTTGTTTGCCGAGCCCATCGGCAATCACCGTTTGGATCTTTTCGATCAGGTATTCTACTTCTGCGAATTCGTCATCGGTATATTCATCTGTAGATACCGAAATATTTTCTGAAGCTTCATTTTGCAGAGTGGGATGATGATCAGGAAAACCGGGACACGGGGATGTCTTTTGGGGGAGTTTTCGTTTTCCTGCCAACAGGGCTTTAAGGTTACCGGAAAAATACCGTACCCCAACAAACAAATAATAAATAGCTAGTAGTATGGAGACCGCCAACAGGTAGTCTGTCCATGAAATCTGGGTAAACATACGCCTCTCATTTTATCGTTCTACAATTCAACTCGGCATTTAATGTCGGGTCGTTTACATTAATCTCGATAGCAAAGAAACGTAGGCAGGCAGGGCGCTACAAGTCCAACTTTTGGCTGGAACCTTTTTGTAACCATTGGAACCTTAATGAAATAGATGTCTTTCGTGAAGAGATTATTCAAAAAAAAAGAGAACATTCTTAAAAAGTTCTCTTTTGTAACTATGATATGGAAAAATGATTTTTATGGCTTTATCAGCTTCCATTTGCCATCTGTGAAACGTAGTGTAGCGGAGCGATCAATCGGTTTGGAAAAATCACGTTTCATCAAGACAGAAAATGGGGTGATATTGGTACAGGTTACTGTATAAGTCACCGGGATAGATGTTTTTCCGTTGGATTCAGAACTGTTTCCGAGTTTGATGTTATCTATGGTTTCTTCTGCAATCTTTACTTTTTGAATGTCGAGCTTCCTTTCCTTTGCTGTAGGTTTAATCAGATACGGTTGGGCTGCTTCGGTAAAAGAGATTAACGGTGAACCGATATCTTTTAATTTTTGTGTTTTTTGAATGGCAACCATTCCTTTCTCATCAAGCTTTAAATCCAGCAACTTTTTAGCATGAGCAGGATCACTACAAAAGATTTCATAATCAATAGTACGTGGAAAGTTTAGATCATCATTGATTATTTTTAAGACGGTCTCTTTATCAGGTTTTTGATTTGTTTGACATCCAATCACAGGGATGATAATGAATATGAGAAATAGTTTTTTCATAGTATAGTGGTTTTAATATTCTTTGATTTTTTTAATAATTCGTTCCAGGGTTTCAATGGCTATTTGTTTGTCTCGTTCTTCTGCTACATACGATTTGCTACGCATGCCATCGTAGGACAGGTCTTCTTTATAAGGGGTTGATAAATGGGGTACTATAGTTTTAAATACCTGGCTCATTGACTTTGCAACCAATATTCGTAGCTCATCGGAAGCACGAAGGATAAGCCCTATCTGGTCAGTAGAAAGCATACAAAGCACTTTCTGCTTCTCCTTTGCGGTTGATTGCTTTTCTACTAGGTTTTCCTTTTTACTTTGCAGCGGGACAACTGATAGATGTAATTTCTTTTCTAGGTAAAGAATCTCTTGTGTAAACCAATTTCCCAAAATTGTTTCCAGATCATGATAGTTAGGGTTCAGTACTAAACTTGGCTTGCGATGTAATTGGTTGAAAGCTTTGTAATAGTATAGCAATCTATCCATTTTCTCAATAGAATTATCACAGCTATTAATACATTGAGAAATACGTTCAGTAAGTAAATTAATGTAGCCTTTACTGTTGAAATTTAAATAGATTAGTAGCTCATCAATAGGAGAAAAAGCTTTATTATTTACTGAATTCCAATCTATTTCTTCCAACCCCCGTACCAGATCTTTTTTGTAAAAAATATCTCTAAAAGCTATTTTATATCTCAAGTTGGTGTCTGTAAAACGATATAATCTCTTTAATACAATATCCATAACAGGATTTGTAATTCTTTTATGTTTTGATTTTAATCTACCCAATTTTTTCCTGAGCTCTTTACGTGTTACCGAAAGATAGGTTTCTGGGACCTCTTCTTCAGGGCTTAGATAATTGGCAAAGTGGGTTTCTATGAAAGAAAGAAGTTCGTCAATATTTACAAGTAAGCTCTTATAGGTATTCTTTAAAATTAATTTCCTTGGGATTGCCGCTTTTTGATTTTCTAGAGTTTGATTTAATAATATGATAAAGGAAGAGTGGTATTGTTTGATAAGCAGTTTTATTTCATTTTCCTTGTTTGTGGAAAAGACCTGGCTTTTTATGAGTAGTTGTAAACGAAGATTTTCTTCAGAAATTCGAAGGATAATATTATTTAACTGCACATCGGTAATTGCCCCTATATCTGTTTTGGAGGGGTTGAGCGTGACTGTAATAAGTAGATCGAGCCATTCAAGTGGATATGATTTGTTTGCATTTTTCAAGATAATTCATTTGCGGACTCTATTCTTACAGTTAATTATATATTCTTCCTTTTTATAATATTCAGGTTGTTTTATAGGATTATAAATTGATTCTATCCATAGGATTGCCAGGAAATGATATCACTAAAAAACGTAGGTATTCTGAGTGTCTATTACAAATTTTATGAAATTGTTTTTTTTCAATTTTAATCCCTTCATTTTGTTTTACAACAATTTCTTTTTTGTTGAGTAGAAATGTTGCAACGCCTTCAAGAATATAAAAGAATTGCGCAGTTTCATTATGATAATGTGTTTGTTCTTCCGTATTTAGTGGCATTTTTTCTTCTTTGATGATGACTTGGTCTGATTGTATTAATGTCCAGGCATCACAATGATTTCCCCATGTGTAGTGAGGGGTATTTTCTGTATTTGTAATCATAATTTTTAGAGATTATAAGTCATCTGTATAATGTCTTTTGCTTTTCTCCTGTGAAAATTTTCGATTGTTGTAATCTCCTGATTTATTTCTGGCTATGGATAATGTATTCCACGCTTCGTTTTTCAGCATTTTGGCAATGAAAACCATCTGACCAATATGATATGGGTAGTGAGCTAATTGTCTATTAATGGCTTCTACTACAGTATGGCCATCATTCCGTATATAAATAATTTTTTCCAAGTCTTTTTCTGATAATTGTTCAAGCGTAGTTAAGAGACATTCCCATCCTTTATTCCAATAGTTCATCATTTCTGTTTTGTTCAAAAATGAATTCGTAAATTCAGAATCCCTATTACGCCAGCCCTTTTCTCCATCTGTGGTTAGAAAATCGGTAAATCTTGATAACATATTTCCAGCAATATGATTTACTAGAATGGCGATGCTATTGCTTTCTTCATTGTATTGCCAAAACAATTGTTCTTCAGTTAGTTGTTCCATCGCTTTTTCTCCTAACATTTTATAATAGAGAAACTGTTTTTTAATGCTTTCCAAATAACTATTCATCTCTTTTGGTTTTGATTATATTTTTTAATTCTTTAACGGAGCAAATACCTACACCTATCCCTTTCAATTCATCGATACCTTTGGGGTAAATTCCGGAGATAGTCTCAGGAACAATACTAATATGGTAATCTCTTTCACTAGCTTCATATATGGTAGCTCTGGGGCAATTGGGGAAATTGCAGCCTGCAATCAACAACGAATTGATTTGATGACTGGTAAGCAAATCATCTAATTGTGTGCTATAGAAAGCTCCCCAGCGAGGTTTATAGACTATAAAATCATAAGGGGCTATTGGTATAATCTGACCGTTTAGCAGCGATATATCTGAATAATTTTCTGCATTTTCGGGTAATAATTCCGTAACTATTTTAGCTCCATTACTACCCGGGGAAACGATTTTTTTACCATCTTGAAACAAGCTCTTTCTGCATAGCTCAGCATTACTGCCATCCTCTTTATAAAGTCTAATGACGTGGATGACCGGAAGTTGGCAGTTACGAAATACAGATGCCAGTTTGGCAATATTTTCCGTAACATCTTCGGTTCCCTGTATATATGATGCACCATCTTTTTTTGCAAAATCCTTTTGCATGTCAATGATGATCAAGGCACTCCTATTCCAATTCATTTTTGTGTATTCCATTTTCTTACTGGATTTTATAATGTGCTCTTACTTTACTTACTTTTCCTTCATTATTCAATTCCATATATTCTGCCGAAAAGGAGTTATTTACACTTCGGTAAAACAAAACGATTGAATGAGATCCTTTGAGTTCGTGATATAATTCAAAGTGCAGGTCGGGGTATTTTTGCAGGGCTTTTGAAAAATAATCCTTTAAATCACTTTTATTGGAAATTTTACCTTCTGCGTTTATTCCCATTTGCTGGATAATAGGAGATACAAAATCAATTTTTTCGCTGTAATGCTCCATTATTTTATTCAAATCGTGACTGTTCCACGCCTTGAGCCATTCCTGTGCAAAATCTGTATTCATATCCGTTTATTTTAATAGACTGTTTTGAATAATTTCTTCTGAACTCAATCCAAACATTGGCGGTGTCTTTACATCCAACAGGTTCAGATAAATATAAAGCTGTGCTCTGTGATGAATTTCGTGTTCGGTCATTGCACGAAGCCACTTCCATACCGTAATAGGCGTCTTGGCGGGTGTCAGGCATTTTCGTTGCAAATCATCATTGCTAAGCTTTTTTAAAATGGCTAATGTTTCCTCGTGTTTCTCATTAAAATACCCGATTATCTCATTGTATCCATCTGCTAATTCTTTACCACAACCGCTATAGCTACATGGCTTTCCTAAAATGGTTTCGGCAAACATATATCTTTCTATTGCTGCAATATGACGTATTTGGTCGGCTATGGTAAACTTTCCGGGTCTATACGCCCAATCCATGTATTCTGGTGGAATAACAGCTATCAATCGGTTCGTCCGTTCCCTGATTTTTCCGTAATAGTCCAGAAAGGTGTTGATATTGGTTATTTCCATAATTCGTTCAGTCTATTTGTTTGTCAGGCGCTTTTTTAGATAACTGCATTAAGGTTACTAATGAAGTTGCCGCTAGTGTTTCCTCGCCTTTATTCGTAATACTAAATACATCCGAACGTACCACAGTAAGTACTTTTCCGTTTTTTACCACCTGCGCTTTAGCCACCAATTGTTCTCCAAAAGCGGGATTTAGATAATTTACTTTTAATTCAACCGTAGTAAAGTAACTGTCTTCCGGTTTTGCCGAAGCTCCTGCATAACCAGAGGAAACATCTACTAAAGTAGCAATGGTACTGCCGTTAAACATTCCTGCGGGGCGCGCCATAAATTCTTGTTTAGCAACGGTAATTTCAAAATAGCCCTCGCCAATTCCGGTTATTTCTGCTCCAAATAATTCCATCATTTTGGAACGGTTAAAACTTTCCTGTAATTGCTTTTTTCGTTCGTTACTGATTGTTTTCATAGAACCAATTATTTAAAAATTCATTCATAAGTGTGTTGCACGTACTTGTGTTTTGTACCCCTGTATGGATTTCTGCTTCAGATTGTACATAAGAAAGCGGTTCTATGTCTTCTTTTCCATTTTCAAGCATTTGCAATAAGCTGGTTTGTGTTACTTCCAAATGAAATTGAAGTCCTATTACATTTTTATTGTAGTAAAAAGCCTGATGCGCATTAGCTTCTGAATACAATAGGTCTAAACTTCCGTTATCAGGAATATCGAACCGGTCTCCGTGCCAGTGAAAGACGATGGGGTTATTGCTGAACAGCTTATAAAACCAAGGTAGCTTTTTACTTTCTTCGGTAGGAAAAACCGGAAACCAACCTATCTCTTTATGAGTGGCAGGAGATACTTTTGCACCTAAACAATCCGCAATGAGTTGTGCACCCAAACAAATTCCCAATACTTTTTTGCCTGCGGCTATACAGGATTTGATAAACAATTTTTCTGCCTTTAACCATTGATATACCGATTCTTCGTAAATACCCATTGGGCCTCCCAGTACAATCAAGGCATCTATCTCTGAAATATCAGGTAGTAGAAACCCGGGATCATAAAATTTTGTGGAGGATATTTTGTGTTCTTTGTCATCCAACCAGATTTCAATAGCTCCTAAACCTTCAAAGGGTACGTGTTGTAAATAATGGACATTCATAGGTATGCTTTATTTTCATTCCAATAATAACTGTCAGGGTACATACGCTGCCCGAAGACTGCTGTGCCCACCCTGACTATTGTAGCCCCTTCTTTTATGGCTGTTTCTAAATCTGCACTCATTCCCATTGACAATTCCTTCATTACGACGTTGGGGATATTTAAAGCAATAATTTCCTGCTGTATGTTTTTCAGTAAGCGGAAACATTGACGGACTTTTTCCGTTTCGGCACTAAATAATCCTATGGTCATTAATCCTTTTATTTTTAGTCTATCGAATTTTGCTACTTGTTGCACCAAGTCAATAGCTTTGCTTGGATGTACACCGAATTTACTTTCTTCATTAGAAGTGTTTACTTGTATAAAAACCTCTATTTCCTTGTTCTCAAATTCCAATCGCTGTTGTAATTTCTCTGCTAAGTCCAACCGGTCAAGGGATTGAATGCAGGATACCTCATATTTTAAAATTTCTTTGATCTTATTGGTCTGTAAATGCCCGATAAAATGACTGATGTGCGGGGTGCCTTTTAAGGCATCGTATTTAGCTTTTAATTCCTGCACCTTATTTTCGGCAATCAATGTTTGTCCTGAATTTAAGGCTGCTTTAATACGCTCTGCCGAAACGGTTTTGGTGGCCAATAGTAATTTTACCTCACTACAATCACGATTGCTTTCGGTACAGGCGTTTTGTATTCGCTGTTGAATAGTTTGCAGGTTATGTATTATTTCACTGTTCATATTGCATTGCTTTTTCTTGTTGCTCTAACTCATCCAGCAACATAGATTTTATAAGTGTGTAGGTATAATCTTTAGCTTCAGCAAATGATAGACTATAATCCCTTTTAATAGTTTGCATGTTTTCGGGAAATACAGCCAGCAATTTGTTGTAATAGCTGTCTAATAATTCCTTGTTAGGCAACCTGTATTCAATCCTAATCTGAAATCTCCTTATCAGTGCTGTGTCAATCATTTCCTTATGATTCGTGGCGCAAATCAACAAGGCATTTTCAGGCAAATAATCCATTAATTGGATAATGGTATTTACTAATCTTCTCATTTCCCCTACATCCTTCTCATCGTTTCCTCTTGCTTTGCCTACTTGGTCAAATTCATCTAAAAACAACACCGACTTTTCCCTGCCTGCTTTATCAAAAATCTGTTTGAGGTTTTTTGATGTTTCCCCTATTCGAGAACAGACAATATTGCTCAAATTGAGTATAAGGATGTTTTTACCCAAACTACTTGCAATAGCTTTTGCAGTCATTGTTTTACCACATCCTGAACTGCCGTGAAACAAAATTTTATTATTAACAGGCAGCTCGTATTTTGATAGTTCGTTAATGTGTTTGTGTTCCCTGATGAGTTGCTTTATTTGATCTTGATTTTCACAGTCAAGTAAAACCTCATCAAGGAGAACCTTTTCTTTATCATTTATAAGCAGATCATATACATTCATAAATTTATTGCTATTCTAAATATTCATTTTTCGAAAATGAATATTGGTTGTATTTTCTAAAGTTTTAATCCCTAATTGAGGGCTTCTCTTTTCGAGGCCTGCCCCAAAATTTTAAAAAGGCGGTTCGATTCATAAATTGTGGAATCGCCCCAAGGTTATTGATTTGAGGTCGGAAATGGATTTGAACCATTGTAAAGGATATTGCGTATCCTTGCCTAACCACTCAGCCATCCGACCTTTTATGTTATTTCAACAGCTATTTGCTGTATAAATTATTTCTTTTTATCTCCATAAGTCTTTCCGGGTGTTCAGGAGATTGGAAACCGAATTTGCTATATAGTGCGTGTGCATCGAGTGTAGCCAATAATATCCTTCTCATTCCTTTTACGTCATCCAAACCCATTATATATTCCATCAGTTTTTTGGAGAGTCCTTCTCCTCGGTGCTGTTCCAGAATATACACATCTGCCAAATAAGCAAATGTGGTATAATCCGTAATCAGTCTGGCAAAGCCTATTTGTTTGTCGGCTAGAAACACTCCGATACAAAAAGAGTGCTGCAATGCTTTTTCAACCTGTTCCTTAGAAATCCCTTTTGCCCAATAGCTCTCCATGCATAGAAATTGGTGAATAGCCTGGATATCCATATTGTTATACCCTGTTTTTATGCTGTAGTTTTTCTTCAATTCCATCCCATTTTTTCTTTTGTATTTACAATGTGCGCCAAATGATGTTTGCAGTGCCAACTGTATTTGTCCATTGCCTGAGCTATAGTCTGGTTTTTTTGGAGTTCAGGATGAAAAAAAGATTTTTGCCAATCCTTTTCTTTCAGATTTTCCAAAAGAGCAACCCAGCGCTCATGAATCCCTTCGAGAATTTTTAGAGAAGGGGCAATTTCTGTTAGTTTGGCATCAAACAGGTCTGCCCAAGGCTTTTCTGCAAAAGGTTTAATACTTGGATTTTCTTCGGTCAATGCAAATTTGATACGTGCAAAACAATTTATATTACTGTCTGCCAGATGATGAATAACCTGCCTGAGTGTCCAACCATTTTCCCGGTACGGGGTGTCCAATTGAAGCTGCGTGAGCGACTGTACTTCTTCCTTGATACGGAAAGGCAATGATGCAATAGTAGCAATCCATTGTTGTTGCATCTGCTGAGGTAATTCTAGGTTTTCTTTATATCGGCCTATTGGATATTTATCTTTTTCATTCATACGATGCTTATTTTAGATAAAGTGATTCCACGAGTGGGTGTCTTTAGTTCTTCCTTTTCGGATGTTCTCCAAAGCTGTTTTCAGTTGAAACATCATAGCATCGTCCCCTATATAAGGGGAATAGTCTTTGTCTTGTATCTGAATGCTATATACAGGGGAAATGACTGCTGCAGTACCCACACCAAAAAGTTCCACTCGATTTCCGGCATTACACGCATCTTCCAGCTCTTGATAGCTAATAGCCCGTTCTTCCACCTTCATTCCTTTATCCCTGGCAATCTGGATAATGGAATTTCGGGTTACCCCATCCAGGATAGAAGTGCTTAAACGTGGAGTGATGAGTGTATCCTTGAGCATTACCATCATATTCATAGTTCCGGCTTCTTCCAAAAACTGATGTGTTTTGGCATCTGTCCAGATAATTTGATCGAACCCCTTTTCTTTTGCCTGTTGTGTAGGGTAAAAGGCAGCTCCGTAGTTTCCGCCACATTTTACGTAGCCCACACCGCCTTCTGCTGCCCTAACGTATTCGGTTTCAACTTTTACCCTTACCGGTTTGGGATAGTACAGCCCCATCGGGGTACAAGTAATACAAAACGTATAGTTGTCAGCCACTTTAACCCCCAAACGTGGCTCCGTAGCAAAAACAAACGGGCGGATATATAGACTTACTTCTTTATCCTGTGGAATCCAATGCTGTTCAAGCCTTACTAATTCTTCCAAAGCATTGATGAAAAGTTCTTTTTCTATGGGCGGCATGCACATACGCTCCAAAGAACGATTGAAACGTTGGTGATGCTTTTCGGGGCGAAAAATATGTACTTGACCGTTATCTTGACGAAAAGCTTTCATTCCTTCAAAAACGGTTTGCCCATAGTGAAGACAAAGCGCAAAAGGGCTTAATGAAAAATGTTGTGTGGGTACAATTCTTGGAGACGTCCAGTTTCCATTATCATATTCGCTCAGGAATAGGTGATCGGTAGGCTGTGTCCCAAAATTAAAATCATCATAATTGAATGCTGATTGTTTACTCTGATCATTTTTGTGAATGTCTATTGCCATTGTTTCCATAGCTTACTATTTTATGTTTAATTCCATTTTAGTGTCTGCTCTTTTATAAATGCCCTGTTCTATGGGTATTTGTTGAAACCCAAATTTTTTATAAATGCTTAAAGCAGGTTTTAAAGCAGATTGAGTATAGAGCACTAATTTTTTTACTTCTAGTTCTTTTGCTTTTTCTAGGGCTGATTTACATAATTTTGTACCTGCCCCAAGTCCGTGAAAAGCCTCGTCCACAGCCATTTTGGTAAGTTCCATAGTAGCATTGTCTATTTTTTTTAGTGCCACTGCACCTATTACCGTTTGATTATGAAGCGCAAATAAAATTTCTCCCCCATCTTTTAAAATAGCTTCTTCAGGATGAGTTAGGACATAGTTGTCAAGAGCTTCCAATACAAAATGTTTTTCAATCCAAGCTTTGTTGAATTTTTCAAAGTAAGGTTGCCATTCAGGACGGTATGGTGCTATGTGTATGTTTGTCATAATTTTATTTCAAATAAGCTGACTTCAATATTGTTGTAATGGGCAGGAAGATTACTTTTAGGGGGCAATTGTTTTTTCCCGATTAACCGGAACCCTAAGTTTTGGTAATAGGTTATCAATTTCTTATTACTGGCCCAGGTATCAATTCTTATAAATTTCTTTTTGCATTTAAAGGCTTCAATCATAGCCCATTCTACAACTCGTTTCGCTATATTTTTCCCTCTGTAATTGTTGAGAATTGCCATTCGATGTAGATAGATGGCTTCCTTTCCTTTATCATCATTCCAAATGATGGGGTCGACATTCATTACGGAAAAAACGCCTGCAATTTCATCTTCGTCAGTCACTACCTTAAAATGTCTTTTCTCTTCAATCTCTTGTTTTATGAAAGATGGGCTGAATGGATACCAACTGTAACCGGTTTGTTGATGTTGATATGCAATTGCTTCTGTGTATATTTTTTCAACACTGGAAATATCTGTTATGATGGTTTGTTCTATTCTCATTGTATTGCCATTTTTCGATATCCTCTGTTGATACAATACACACCGGAAAGTGTAGCGGTTAAAGCTAATAGCGTTATATCCGTAAGGGGTTCATTCAGGAAAAAATACCCTAGCATAATGGCTATAAAAGGATTGATGTATGCGTATAAAGAGGAGACACCAATGGGTAAATGTTTCAGGGCATATACAAAACTGGAGTAAGCGATAATAGAGCCAAATACGATAAGGTATGCCAATGCCCATATACTTTTGTCTGAAATTACTTTTAGCTCTGTGTAGTCGTCTAAAAAGAGACTAAAAAGCACTAATGTAATCCCTCCCATGAGCAGTTGTAAGGCTGCATTTTGGAAAACATTTTTATGATTTAAAATTTTGAACTTACTGAAGACACTTCCCGAAGCCCATGCCAGGCAGGCTCCAAATGCAATAAGCATTCCTAGAAAATATTCCGGATTGGCAATATCTTTTAGATTATCCCTGAAAATGAGTATGATTCCCAAACAACCCAATATCAATCCAAATAAGATCAAAATGTGCGGTCTTCTTCTATCAAAACCAAATAGATAGCTGATTACTACCACAAATACAGGAATAAGTGATAATATCAATGCGGCCAGTCCACTGGTAATGTAACGCTCGCACCAACCAATTACGCCATTGCCTAAAGTGACCATTAAAATACCGGTAATGGATTGATTAATTAAATCCGATCTTCTAAGCTGAAGTTTTCCAATGATTTTTAATGCGACCAGCATGATGCCTCCTGCCATGATTTGCCGAATAGCAGAAAATAGAAAGGGAGGAAAAGTGGCTACGCCTATTCGGATTGCAAAGTAGGTAGAGCCCCATACTAAGCATACGATAATAAGAGATAAATATGCTAATAGATTTTTATTCATAGCAAGTAGGTAATTTTTATAACAAAATAAAGCAGAAAAAACGAATGGTTACAGATACAATTTTATTAATTTTGAGGGATACAGATTTTATAATGAAGACTACACTATATCAAAAAATTGCCGAAACATTATCAGATCAGATTAAAAGCGGCACTATAAAGACCGGGGAAAAAATGCCTTCTCTTAGAGATCTAAAGAGAGAATATGGGGTTAGTATGAACACGGTTATTCAGGCCTACCTGGAACTGGAATCACAAGGGTTAATTATCTCCAGACCTAAATCAGGGTATTTTGTTAATTACAAACCCAATCGATTATCTGTACCCTCAACCAGTAATCCGGAAGGAATTGAGGAGCCGGAATGTGTGGAAAGTCTAATCGCTAAAGTATATACCTCATTAAATGATACTAGGATTACCCGATTCTCTTTGGGAGTACCGGAGAATGAATTGTTGCCTATAGCAAAATTGAACAAGGAACTGGTGAATGCCACGCGAAACCTTAAAGGAGGTGGAACTGAGTATGAAAATATACAGGGGAACCAGAAACTACGCAGGGATATTGCCCGGTTCACCTATACTTGGAATGGTATTTTACAGGAGGAAGACATTATTACTACCGCAGGAGCAATGAATGCCCTTTCATTTGCATTGATGGCACTTACCAAAAAGGGAGATACAATTGCAGTAGAAAGCCCTGTTTATTTCGGAATATTACAATTAGCAAAAAGCCTGGGACTGCACGTTATTGAACTTCCAACAAATCCTATTACCGGGGTGGAACTGGAAGCTTTAAAAAAAGTAATTCCTAAAATTAAAACCTGTATTCTGATTTCTAATTTTAACAATCCATTGGGGAGTTGTATGCCTGAAACACATAAAAAGGAAGTGGTTTCTATGCTAGCCAAGTATGGAATTCCTTTGATAGAAGATGATCTGTATGGAGATGTATATTTTGGAAGCAACCGCCCTAAGCCCTGTAAGGCGTTTGACAAAGAAGGATTGGTTTTATGGATAGGATCGGTTTCTAAAACTCTTGCTCCAGGCTATCGGGTAGGTTGGATAGCCCCCGGAAAATTCAAAGAAAAAATCATTCATCAGAAATTAATCCATACCGTTTCTTCTACAACCATAACACAAGAAGCAATTGCCAACTTTTTGGAGAAAGGACGTTATGAGAATTATTTGAGAAAGTTGCGAAAAACATTACATTCCAATAGTTTGCACTATGCCAGGGCAATAGCAGAATATTTTCCGGAGAAAACCAAAATCAGCAACCCTCAGGGAGGATTCATGTTGTGGGTAGAATTGGAAGAAAAAATAAATACTGTAGAACTATACGAAAAGGCTATCCGTCAAAATATAAGCATTGCCCCGGGCAGGATGTCTACCTTACAAAATCAATTTAACAATTGTATGCGTCTAAGCTATGGACAACGTTGGTCAGAACATATAGAAGATAAACTAAAACAATTAGGAAGAATTGCTAAAAGAATGTCGTAATTGTTAAATAATCTGTTCTATGATTTACTAGGTATAGATAGCTATTTGTAAGGACATCTTTTTATATAAAGTTTGAACTCAAAAAGCTATCTTTGTAAAAAATATTCTTGAAGCGTTTTGCTTTGAGTCCGGCACTGAAACTTAGGAAATTTCGATAACAGCAGGACAACAAGTGAAGAACGCTCATGCTATTGCGTGGGCGCACTTATTGTTGTTGGGTTTCCTAAGACCTCAGTGCTGTAAGTTGCTGCCTGCGCTATTTTAAATCAGGCGGTATTAATCCATAAAAATATTGATATGAAAGCAGCCGCCCAGCATTTTCCCGGATTTCAATATTCAGCTTCAGAACTCCTCAAATACATTACCGTAGCTAAAGATTTTACCTTAATGCTATCCTCAGGAGAATTTATTAAATTTACTCCTATTAACGATTCATTATTTGAAGATTGGCTCATAGCAAATAAGGTTCAAAATATCAGAAAAGAAGAAGGCTGGATAACCGAATAACCAGCCTGAATACTTTACTTCCCTTTTCCTAACTCATTCAACTTTTCTTTGAGTTCAATAAGTCCGGCTTTTTCGAGATATTGACCGGCAATACTTTTCAATTCTACCAGGTTTTCTTCGGGCACATTAGATAGAAGTCCATCATTTTTCTCATCATCTTTCACGACTAATCCACGCTCAATTACATGGTTTAGTAATAGCACATTTTTACGTGAGATCCTCAAATCAATCTTCACTGTGTCATTCATGCCAGGGATACTTAAGATCGTATCATAAACTTTGGCTACATCATTTGTTGTCAACATAATCACACGTTTTAAATCATTCAACATTAATAACAAAAGTATTAAGAGTAAAAGAAATCATCCTCATCAAAATATGAAGGAGATAATTATTAGAACTATGAAAAACAAATCAAGCACTATTATTATTACAGGAGGTCCCGGAATGGGAAAAACATCCGTGTTAGAACAACTTTCAATTATGGGATATCATTCCGTTGAAGAAACCGGTAGAAGCATTATCCAAAAAGAACTTAAAACAGATGGAAATCGTTTACCTTGGCTTGATAAAGAAGGGTTTGCAATGGCTATGTTTCAGCAATCCCTTAAAGATTTTCAAAATGTATCGGAGAAGAGTGGATTAACATTTTTTGACCGTGGTATTCCCGATGTTATCGGATACCTAAAATTGTGCAATATTTCCATTCCTGAAACAATGTGGCAGGCAGCGGAAGAAAAGCGATACTATCCTAAGGTTTTTATTACCCCACCTTGGAAATCAATTTATGTTAATGATGCCGAGAGAAAACAGACTTTTGAAGAAGCGGTTGCCACGTATCATATAATGAAGGAAACCTATTCTTTCTTGGGATATGAATTGGTTGAATTGCCTAAAACTACAGTTTTAAAAAGAGCAAAATTCATTCTTAATTATCTTTTAACCTATTGATTACCATCCCATTCAAAATATAGAGAGGATAGGTAGAAGCCATACCACTTGTTTAACTTTACGTCAGTAAACTGAATAGTGAAGGTGAAAATGTGTGGTTATGGATTTCAGGAAACAAAAACTTTCCATTGCGGAAGCAAAAGAAATGGACATGGTTCAGTACTTGTCCTCATTAGGTCATGAACCTTCGAAAATCAGGAACAATGACTACTGGTATCATTCTCCGTTAAGGGAAGAAAATACAGCCTCATTTAAGGTAAATCGAAAGCTGAACCGATGGTACGATCATGGCCTTGGTGAAGGAGGCAATATTATCGATTTTGGGATTGCATATTTTGGTTGTTCCGTTGGAGAATTTCTAAAAAAATTGGATAGCGGTATTTCTTTTCAAAAGCCATTTAAAAATCGCTCCAAAACAGAAAATCAACCGAAGCATCCACTTAAAATTGTAAAGGATGATGAGCTCAATTCATACGCATTGATTCACTATTTGGAACAGCGAAAAATCCCTGTTGAAATTGCAACCCAATATTGCCGGGAAGTATATTATGAATTGAATGCAAAAAACTATTATGGGATTGGTTTTAAAAATGATTCTGGTGGATTTGAAATACGTAATCCTTATTTCAAAGCAAGCAGTTCTCCAAAGGACATTACGAAAGTAAAAAATGCTTCCGATGAGGTGACCGTATTCGAGGGCTTTATGGATTTTCTTTCGTTCAAATGTATCAGTAGAAATGAGCTAAATAAGACTCCTGATTTTGTCATTTTAAATTCCCTTTCCCTGTTCGAAAAAGCACGTCCATTTCTGGAATCGCACAAGTCAATAAACCTGTATTTGGACAATGATGCTGCCGGGAAAAAAGTTGCCAGGGAAGCATTGTCTAATAGCAAGAGATATAACGATTATAGCAAGCTTTACCAAAACCACAAAGACCTTAATGACTGGTTGGTGCATATTGGAAAGCAGAAGAAGAAGAAGAAGAAGAAGAAGAAGAAACGCTTAGGGAATAAACTGTAATAGTGTTTCTAAGCATTTTTGAAAACTTCACTATTTAGTAAATCGCCGGAATCCCTGAAAGTACATAATAAGCCTCTGGGAGACTTTGACAAAACGATGAGTTTGCTACGTTCCTGCAAACGGCAAGATGAACGGTTGTTAAACAACCGACATCTTGCTGCCTATCACTCGGAACTCGTGGGCAGGGCGTATAGAATGATTTTTTTGAGTTTGATAACAGGATAAAGGAAAATGAGATGGAAGGAAAAAAATCAAACAGAACACGCATTATCGGGCTGCGTTTAACACCCGATGAGTATGCGAAAATCGAAAAGAAATGGCAACACAGCACCTGCCGAAAGCTAAGCGAATATGTTCGTCACAGTCTTTTTGAAAAGCCTATTGTAACTACATATCGCAACCAATCTGCCGATGATTTTATGGCAGAAATGGCTCAGCTTAGAAAAGAACTTAACCACGTAGGCAACAACTTTAATCAGGCAGTAAAAAAGCTCCATACGCTTCAAAAAGTTACAGAATTTAAAAGCTGGCTGATTGCCTATGAAGTGGAAAAAAGAACCCTGTTCAATAAGGTGGATGAGATTAAAAATCACATCAAAAAAATGGCGGAAATATGGTTGCTGTAATCAAAACAGGAAACTCCATTCACCGCATTTTAAACTACAATGAGAACAAAGTGAAACAAGGAGTTGCGGAATGTATTGGGGCAGGAAATTATCCTGTTGATCCGGATAAAATGAGCTTAACCATGAAGCTGAACCGCTTTTTAAAACAGATGGAATTAAATGAAAAAACAAAGCGAAACAGCGTCCATATTTCGCTCAATTTTGATGTTTCAGAGCACCATTTATCAAAGCAAAAACTGCTTGAAATAGCTGATAGTTATCTGGATAAAATCGGTTTTGGGGAACAACCTTATTTGGTCTATCAGCACCACGATTCAGGGCATCCACATATCCATTTGGTAACTACCAATATTGAAGCGGATGGCAAACGAATTGACTTGCACCATTTGGGTATCCGTAAATCTGAACCCGCTCGTAAAGCATTGGAAAAAGAGTTTGGTTTGGTGCAGGCTGAAGCTCAAAAAAAGGATGAAAATTATAAGTTAAAATCTATAGCTGTCGGCAAGGCAATGTATGGTAAATCGCAAACTAAAATGGCTATCCAAAACATTCTGGAAAATGTGTTGAATCCATACAAATATACCAGTCTTCCGGAGCTGAATGCAGTACTTAATCAATACAATGTAAAGGCAGAACGGGGGACAGAAAATTCAAAAGTTTACCAAACAGGTGGATTGCTATATCGGGTACTAGATATTGATGGTAATCCGGTAGGTGTCCCTATCAAAGCCAGTCTGTTTTATAACAAGCCTACCCTGAAATTTCTTGAGCAGAAATTCAAAGAAAATGTGGCGAAACGAACACTTTTTAAACGACGGGTTAAAAATGTGGTGGATAAGGAATTGTTATCAAAAAAATCATCCATTCCAGAACTAATATCTGCGTTGAAAAAACAGGGTATTCAGATCGTACTCAGGCAAAATGCTAACGGAATTTTATATGGAATCACCTATGTGGATCACCAAACCAAATGTGTTTTTAACGGAAGTGCTTTGGGCAAAAGATACAGTGCCAAAGCCATTCAGGAAAGGTGTTTACCGGAAGGAGTTTCGGGACAGGATTTGCTAAGGCATCCCGACCCGAAACAGACCATTGGGTTACAGCCACAGACTACCGCTGCGGCAGAAACCAAAGAAGCTGATAAAGAGGTTCAATCTGCTACTATACCAACAGGAAAAGAAAATGTATTGGAGGTTTTAACTCAGGCAGAAAACACCTCAGATTATTTACCTAATCAGCTTAAAAAGAAACGCAAAAAGAAGAAAAAAAGAAATCTGAATAATAACCAGTAGAAAAATAAAGCTATGGCAATGCACACCGGAGAAAATGAACAGGCACTGAGAAAAATACTGGATATGACCAGGCTTATCAGTATTACCATATTAATCATCCATTTCTATTTCTACTGTTACAGTGCTTTTGAAATATGGGGATGGCAAAGCACTTTTAGTGACCGTATTTTAAGCAATATTTATAAGACGGGATTGTTCAGCAATTTTCATAAATCGAAATTTATTGCCCTTGTTTTTTTGGGTATATCCCTTTTAGGAGCCAAGGGGAGAAAGGATGAGAAATTAAATCACAGAACAGCCTTTGCTTACCTGATTACCGGATTGCTCATTTATTTTATCAGCTATCTCTGTATGAAGTTGAACACACCTATAATAACGACCGCTATCCTGTATATGGCATTTACAGGAGTAGGCTTTCTGCTGGTATTGACAGGAGGCACCTTGCTTTCCCGAATTATCAGGAATAAAATCAATAATAAGGACATCTTTAATAAGGAAAATGAAACCTTTCCTCAGGAAGAACGATTGCTGGAAAATGAATATTCCATTAACCTTCCGGCGCAGTACCAATTAAAAGACAAGCAACGGAAAAGCTGGGTCAATATCATTAATCCATTCCGGGCGATTATGGTATTGGGAACTCCCGGTTCCGGAAAATCCTACTTTGTGATACGTCATGTAATTACCCAGCATATCCGTAAAGGATTTACCATGTTTGTGTACGACTTTAAGTTTGATGACCTTTCCAAAATAGCCTATAATACCTGGCTGAAAAACCAACATCGATATACCAAACCCCCGGCATTTTATGTGATTAATTTCGATGACCTTACCCGTAGTCATCGTTGCAATCCCTTAGAGCCTTCTGCGATGACCGATATTACCGATGCAGCAGAAAGTGCCCGCACTATTTTGATGGGGTTAAACAGGGAATGGATTAAACGCCAGGGAGACTTCTTCGTGGAATCCCCGATTAACTTTTTAACGGCTATTATCTGGTATTTAAAAAAATACAAGGATGGTGAATTCTGTACCTTACCGCATGTAATTGAATTGATGCAGGTAGATTATGATAGCCTGTTCACATTATTACGAACCGAGAAGGAAATTGAAGTGCTGATTAATCCATTTGTTAATGCGTACCTCAATGATGTTATGGAACAATTGGAAGGTCAGATCGCTTCCGCAAAAGTGGCAATGGCAAGGCTTTCATCCCCACAACTATACTATGTGTTATCGGGTAACGATTTTGATCTGGATATTAATAATCCTGATGACCCAAAGATTGTATGTATGGGAAACAATCCACAAAAAATACAGATTTATGGAGCGGTATTATCCCTCTATGTAAACCGGCTAATCAAGCTGGTGAACAAAAAAGGAAAGCTAAAGAGTAGTCTCATTTTTGATGAATTCCCGACCATCTACCTGAACAATATGGATAGTCTGATTGCTACTGCCCGAAGCAATAAAGTTTCTACCTGTCTGGGTATTCAGGATTTTAGTCAGCTTCGAAAGGATTATGGTCGTGAACAGGCAGATGTGATTATGAATATTACGGGGAATATTGTTAGCGGTCAGGTTACAGGTGATACTGCCAAACAACTCTCCGAACGCTTTGGGAAAATCATGCAGGATAGGGAAAGTTATTCTATTAACAGCGGGGACACTTCCATCAGCCGATCCAAACAATTGGAAGCAGCCATACCACCTTCCAAAATATCAGGGTTAAGCTCCGGTGAATTTGTGGGCATGGTGGCTGATAATCCAGATTGTAAGATTGACCTAAAAGCTTTCCATTGTGAGATTATTAATGACCATGACAGCCTTAAGCGTGAGGAACAAAATTATAAGGACATTGAAATCATCCGAAAGTTGGATTCAGGTATGGTACAGCGTAACTATTTCCAAATCAAACAGGATATTCAGGACATTATACAGTCAGAAATGGAGCGGTTGCTGAATGATCCGGGATTGAGCCATTTGGTGGTAAAGAAATAATAGCATATTCGTTTTTTTTCCTTAGATAAGAATGACTTTTTCTGTTGTTTTTAAAATTTGAAAAACTCTACAAAATAATTTTATTAAATATTGAATGTTTTTTATATATTTGTAGTGAATTTGAAATAAGCTACAAATTAAATGAAGGTAAAATTAGGAGATATTGCTCAATTACAGTTTGGTTTATACGTGAAGCCTAAAAGTATTGGTGATGCGGTGTATTTGCAGGCTAAGCATTTTGATGATTTGGGGAATCAAACGGATGAGGTTGACACTTTCGTTCAGATAGATCAAAAAAAGAAAGCTCACCTTCTTGAAGATGGAGATATTCTGTTGGTTGGAAAAGGAATGAGGAACTTTGCTTGGACTTATAATAAAGAGTTCGGTCCAGCCATAGCATCTTCAATATTTTTTGTTATCAAGCCTGATCCTTTAAAAGTAATACCTGAATTTTTGACTACCCTATTTAATATGCCACAAACGCAGGCTTATTTCCAGACTCTTGGTGCTGGGAGTTCTATTCCTTCCATTCGTAAATCTGAATTAGAAGCTTTTGCAGTGAAGCTTCCTCCTTTGGAATTACAACAAAAAGCAATAGCTATTAAGTCCTTGCATTATAGAGATATGGAAATATCAAAACAGATTATTTTAGAAAAACAAAAAGTATATCAGGGTATAATAGGAAAAATCATTAATGGCGTTATGATTAATTAGATAATGAAAAAATTAAGTGAAATATTAAAAAGGCAAAAGGAATTAATGGGTATTGAGAATAGCTATGCTATTGAAATATCTTTTGACATCAATATCTTTTCGGAATTAATTCTTGAACATAAAACTTATCAAAAATTCCAGAAAACTCAGAATAGGTACACCTATCATCCTGAAGATAAAAATATTCCTGTTAAGGGACATTATCACATTTACCCAAGGAATAGCAAAAAAGAGATTTATGCCGTAAATATCGATGGCACAGCACATCACAAGAGTAATAGAGGTTTTGAAATTCCAAAAAAGGAAGCTATGGAATTAAAGAAACTTGGTGTGCAAATTCCCGATAACAGGATTCTCGAACATAAGGAAATATTCATTAACGAAAATATAGAATCATATACCTCTATATATATAATAATAAACGATTAGCATGAGTAAAAAACCAATTACACAAAACGAGATTAATAATATTGTTTGGAAGGCATGTGACACCTTTAGAGGGGTTATTGATCCATCCCAGTACAAGGATTATATCCTTACTATGCTTTTTGTGAAATATGTATCAGATGTATGGAAAGACAAAAAGAATTTCTATGCAGAAAAGTATAGCGGTGATGAAATCAGAGTGCAAAGAGCTTTGAGGAATGAGCGTTTCCAATTGCCCGATACTTGTACTTTCGACTATTTGTTTGAAAACAGAAATGCGGCAAATATTGGAGAGTTGATCAACACTGCACTGGAAAGTATGGAGGACGCCAACCGAAGTAAACTGGAGCGTGTATTCCGAAATATTGACTTCAATTCAGAAGCTAATCTTGGTCAGACTAAAGATAGAAACAGAAGACTCAAAAATCTATTGGTTGACTTTTCTGCGTTAGATCTACAGCCTTCCCATTTAGAGGATAATGATGTTATTGGTGATGCATATGAATATCTAATTGAAAAATTTGCCAGTGATGCCGGAAAGAAAGCGGGGGAATTTTATACGCCTGCTCAAGTTTCAAAACTTTTAGCCAAGCTACTTAATCCCCAGCCTGGTGATCGTATTATTGACCCGACATGTGGTTCAGGTTCTTTGTTGATTAAACTTGCTAAAGAGGTAGGGAATAAAAATTATTCACTCTATGGTCAGGAAATCAACGGTAGCACTTGGGCTCTTGCTCGTATGAACATGTTTTTGCATGAGATAGATGATGCTACTATTGAATGGGGCGACACCTTAAACAATCCTAAGTTGCTGGAAGAAGATAGCCTACTTAAAGGAAATATAGTAGGAGCAAATCCTCCATTTTCACTAGATAAGTGGGGAGCTGACAACGCTATTTCTGATCAGTTCAACAGATTCCATAGGGGAACTCCTCCAAAGAGCAAGGGAGATTATGCTTTTGTATCTCACATGATAGAGTCTACGTATCATGACACAGGTCGCGTTGGTGTTATTCTGCCACATGGGGTTCTTTTCAGAGGAAGTAGTGAAGGTAAAATAAGAAAGCAGTTAATTGAAGAAAACTTGTTGGAAGCTGTGATTGGATTGCCAGCTAATTTGTTTTACGGAACAGGTATTCCTGCAAGTATTCTCATTTTTAATAGAGCAAAAGGGGAAAATAAAGATATCCTCTTTGTTGATGCTAGTGAAGGATATGAATCCAGCACCAATCAAAATCGTCTTCGTGATAGTGATATAGACAAGATTGTCAATACATACAAAGCATTTCAAAAAGCCATTCCTTTAACTTCTAAGGAAGGTAAGGTATTAGAAGAAAAGTATGCTTATAGAGCATCTGTTCAAGAGGTTGCCGAAAACGAGTACAATCTGAATATTCCCCGCTATGTGGATACATTCGAAGAGGAAGAAGAAATTGACATCCCAGCAACTCAAAATAATATCAAAGAATTAAAGAAGGAGCTTGCAACGGTAGAACAACAAATCAATAATTACCTAGTAGAATTAGGGTTTAATGAATAAGACACTCGAAATAACATATAAAACCAAACATACAAAAGTTGGAGATATCCCAAAGGATTGGAGTTTGGATAAACTTAGAAAAAATGCAATTGTTCTCTTTAGTAATGTTGATAAACATATTAAGGAAAATGAAATACCAGTTTCATTATGCAACTATCAAGATGTTTATTATCATGATTATATAACCTCTAGCATTCCATTTTCAGCAGGTTCAGTAAAAGAATCCGAGTTTTACAAATTCCAACTACACAAAGGAGACGTAATAATAACAAAAGACTCTGAGGACAGAAAGGATATTGCGGTGCCAGCCTATGTCATTGAAGAAATCCCCAATTTAATTTGTGGTTACCATCTTGCAATTCTGAGACCAAATGAAGCTCATTTAGATGGTGTTTTTTTATCTTTTCTGTTGCAGTCCCACAACATTAATCATTATTTTCAAAAATTAGCAAATGGGGTTACACGATTTGGCTTAACAACTGAATCAATAAAAAATGCCTTAATTCCTATTCCTCCATTACCAGAACAAGAAAAAATAGCAGAGATACTTAGTAATCTAGATTTAGCTATTTCTACTACAAACAGTCTAATAGAAGAGATTAAACTTCGAAATAAAGGTCTTGCACAGAATTTACTTAAAGGAAAAAAACGGTTAAAAGGATTTGAGGGAGAATGGAATGAGGTAGCTATAAAAGACATTGCTAATAGAATAACAAGAAAAAATGAAGAATTGGATGATACAGTTGTTACCATATCTGCGCAGAGAGGTTTAGTGCGTCAAGAAGACTTCTTTACAAAAAGAGTGGCAAGCAAGACTCTCTCAAATTACTATCTAATATATAAAGGTGAATTTGCTTATAATAAAAGTTATTCAAATGGCTACCCGATGGGAGCTTTTAAAAGGTTGGATGGCTTTGAAAAAGCCGTTGTAACAACTCTTTATATCTGTTTTTCGCTAAAAAAAATTGTCAGTTCGGATTTTATGAAACACTTTTTTGAAGCTGGTTTTATGGTTCGACCTTTAATGAAAATTGCACAAGAAGGAGGTCGTGCTCACGGTCTTTTAAACATTGGCATACAAGACTTTTTCGGTTTAAAACTTACCATCCCAACATTTAAAGAACAGCAGGCTATTACTTCGGTACTTTCAGAAGCGGATAAGGAGCTAGACTTATACAAAAAACAATTAAACATCTTGAAAAAGCAAAAGAAAGGCTTAATGCAAAAGCTTTTGACTGGTAAAATAAGAGTAAACATAAAATAAAAATGACATGCAATTAAATTACTTCCCCATACGGTTTGATTTTTCAGATTACCAGATAATAACGGAGACATATTCTGATGAACGATTGCAAGAATTGAGGCAAAACTATAATAGTTCTTACTCATTTTTTAGGGATGGTAATTTGATTGCTATTTCCAATAAAGATGATGAGAAAGGCCTGCTTAGCGGTAAGGTAGAAAAGCGATCGGTATTTGGTGATGCCAAGGTAACCGCATCTTTACTAAAACACATTTTTTTTAGAACGTTTAAAGATAGGTTTCAAGGCTTTATACCGGTTGATTTTTATCCTTTTAGGTTTTATTCACGCCAAGATAAAGATGATTTAATTTTAAATTTTCTGCCAGAAAGATTAAAACATAAAATTGCGTTCAAGAAACTTATCGAGATACAACTCCGCGAAACAAACATTAATGACTCTAAAGGTTTTGCTTTTTTAGTTAACATTCGTAGAAACTGGGTATTTAATATTTCATGTTTGGAACTATCTCAGGAAGGCTTTGATTTGATTGATTTTGAAGTATTACATACTGAAACGCTTCCGGGATTAGATAATATACTTGCTCCAAACGAAGATTTTGTAGGTGTAATAAAATCGATCAGTGACAATATAGCGATAGTTTCCACAAATGATGGTGACGAGAGTTATCCACTGAACGAACTCTTTATTCGTAAAACGAGGAGAAATATTCAAGCCTATTTAAACTTTGCTATTAATGAGCAAAAATGTGATCAAATATTAGAGGCTGTAAAACAAGAACGTATTAAAAAGCAAAATCCTGTTAGCCAGCTTGCTGAAATAAATAAGATTGCCAAGCACCTTTTTTCGGATGGTGATAATCCAATTTTGTTTCAAAACCGAGATGGTTTTTGTTTTAAAGTAGATACATCGCCATTGCAAGTTCAAAATAGCATGAATTTGCAAACACCAACATTTATCTATGATCATGCTGGCACAAAAAAGAATAATATAAATGCCGATATGGGACTGTCAAATTATGGACCTTATGACAGCATTAGTTTTGATATAAAAAATCCAAGAATAATAAGTATTTGTCATAGAGCCAAGAGAGGTGATTTCACAAGATTCTTGTCTCATTTAAAGGATGGTATAGCAAACTCCCAATACTTCCAAAAAGGATTACTTAAAAAATATGAGCTTCAAGATATTAATTTTGATATACAGGAAATTTCTGATTATGGCTTAAAGGACTATTTAAGTATAATAAGTAATTATGATAATGAGAAGCCACATCTTGCTATAATCGAGATACCTGATAGATTTAAGGCTCTTTCAGACAGAGACAATCCATATTATAAGATTAAGGCGAAACTACTTTCTTTAGAAATACCGGTACAGTTTGTAAGATCATCTACCATATCTAACTATACGGAATATATATTAAACCCACTAGCTCTTCAGATTTATGCAAAGCTAGGAGGAACACCGTGGGTATTGCCCGCCCAAAGGTCGGTGGACAGAGAAATCGTAATAGGGATAGGACATAGTTGGCTGAGAAGTACAATATACAAGGGAGCTGAAAGTAGTCGTGTAGTGGGAATTACCACCTTTATGTCGAGTGACGGACAATATCTTTTAGGAGACAAGGTAAAAGATGTTCCGTACGAAAGTTATTTCGAAGAATTACTCAAAAGTCTTAAAAGTTCAATTGGCCGTCTTTCAGATGAATATGCATGGCAAGATGGAGATACTGTAAGGTTGATTTTTCACATATTTAAACCGATTAAAAATGTAGAGTTTGGAGTTATTAGCCAGCTAGTTAAAGAGATTGGACAGTTTAATATCAAGTTTGCTTTCGTAACAATAAGCAAAAGCCATCCAAGTATTTTATTCGATACTAGTCAACAAGGAGAGTCAAAATATGGATCGCGTCAAATTATAGGGAAGTATATTCCACGGCGAGGAAGTAATGTCTTTATAGATGATGAAACCTGTTTAGTACAGATGCTGGGAGCAAGGGAACTAAAAACGGCTAAGCATGGTATGAGCACCCCTATTCAAATTAAAATAAGAAAGCCTCAAGGAAATTATGATGATCCCGAATTAAAAGACTTGATGTTTTATGATTTGAATTATATCACCCAGCAGATTTATTCATTCACCTATTTATCCTGGAGAGGTTTTTTACCGAGAGAAGAACCTGCGACTATGCTGTATTCTAATCTTATTTCAAGACTACTTGGAAAAATGAGACATATACCTGAATGGGATGCTGATAAATTGAACTATACCTTAAAGCGAAAAAAATGGTTTTTATAGAAGAAAAGCATAGTTATTTGAGCAGTCTAGCCAATCAACCTAAGCAAGCTGCTTTGGTTGCCTTGGTTACCGATGAGGTATTTCAATTACCTCAAGGTAGCTTTTCAGAACCTGATACAATTTATTACTCGTCTATTCAGGCTATTAAAAAGAATTCAAAAGAAAGTTTTGAGTCTCAATATGCCAAAATATCAAAACGTAAAGTTTCTGAGAACTCTGTTGCTCCTTTTATACATGACGATTTCCTGATTTTTACATTGGTTATAGGGGTGCTGAAATTTGAATGTGATAAAGAATGGCTTTTGGGTGTCATCCGAAACCGAGCTAGAGGTAAAGTTACTACTAGCTTTGAAAATTTATTGATTGGTAATTATCTAAGCAAAGCCAACAATCAGTCTATGGTTTTGGTGTTTCTCTTTTTACTGGATAAATCAAAAATAACCAATGACCAATTGAATGAAGCGTATAATACAATGAGCAACACCAAAGAATCATTTAACAGCGACTTCATACGTATCGTGTATTACCGTGCATTTGATATTATTATCCAATTTAAGCTGCCAAGAGATGCCGATGAAGTATCTCGTTTATTAGAATTTGAGAGTCGTTTTAAAAAGCGAATCAATATTTTTTCAATTGTAGTATACAACCTTTTTATTATTGGGATTCTTTGTGGAGCATATAAAGTCTTTCAATTGCTACCTGAAGACAAAAAGCTATTTGTGAATGACTTGAATCTAATCTTAGGATTAGGTGCAGTTATAGGTTTGTCAGGAAACTTTATACCTAAACTAAAAACCAGGTTTCAAGAAATGATATTAAGAGCCTTTGGCTATGAAAATGTAAAGTAATTATGGCAATATTCTTATATGAGATAAAATTCACTACTATATTTCAAATGCTGAGATTGAATAAAAGTGTGCAGAGTTTTGGATTTGGTAACTAAAAAACAATTCAATAATGAGCAAGAAGATAGGAAGAAACGATAAATGCCCATGTGGCAGTGGCAAAAAATACAAGAAGTGTTGTATGAATTCTGGTCGTACGTTTAGTACTTCACATACTCAGCAACAACCTCGCCCATTTTTCTCTGAATACAATTCAATTGACCTTCTAAAGTCCTTCGCTGGTCTCACCTTGCTCGCCCAAAATCACGGTAAGAACGTCCGTTTCGAAGAGCTTTCGAGGATGTCCCTAAGAAACTTTAATGACGATAAGCCTAATGTGTCTCAAGCAGCATTAACGACCTTCCTAAATGAGAATTACCCCTCACATTATCTGGAAGATTCTGTCACGAACCTATTCACAGACTTAATCACATTCTATGGTGGTGACTACATTATTTTCCCGGGCATTACAGAAGGTGGTAGCTATGTGCCCTCCAAGCTATTAACGGCAATTTACAATTGGCCTGATTCAGGCATTCCAGACTGGTTTAAAAGCAATTGCATGCATGCAGCTCTGCTAATATTAAATCTATCAGACAGAGTTGCTGCCCGTTTAGGATATGGCCGATACCAATTTGAAAAAGTTGAGAGTAACCTCATATCTATTCCTGATTCAACACACCTTGCAGAATTAAAAGCAGCCGTTACTTTTTCTGAGGAGGAAATAACCCAATTACTTCAATCTAAGCAAATAGCAAGGGAAGCGCTGGACATGTTTGTAATTGACATCAACGATCCTGAATTAGCTAATGATCATATTGAGGAAAGTCCGTTGCTGACTAAACCAATAATTCACCACAATGGTGAATACATCATTACCTCCCCGGCAACACTCAGCTATGCTTTGGTCGATTTCATTCATTCAGAAGCAAGCACATCGGGCTGCCTCCCTGCCGTTAGCAATGCCTATCATAATGTCATTTGGAATTACACACAGCTTCACTTGAAGCAACTTGGCTTTTCAGGAATTGATATTCCTGCAATTTCAGAAAATACAGACCCTACCATAAAAGAAGCGATCTATCGCTTTGATGATGACAAACTTGCATTTGTTCAATACAGAACATCAGGTGAAGCAACACATGAGCAAAGAAAGCAACAGATTATAAACAGCACCCTGGCGTTACCTGAATTTGCTGGTCACCAGTTTATGGACATCTCCCTGATTTCTTCAATGGGTAAAGACATGTTCTTCATGTATGGCAATACTGTAAACTCTGTGAGTATAGGAATGCCAATCTATGATTTTTACACATTGGTGAAATTGAAAGAACATGACGCAATTGACCTTTGGAATTTCGCCAACGCAAGAGATAGTCAGATCCCAGGCAGCAACATGTTTGGAGCTTCTTTTTTGGATGTCTTTAAAGTATACAAGGAAAATGATGATTCCTTTTATGTTTCAGATGATAGTTCCGGTGTTATCCTTCACGTAGAGCCGGGATATGCAGGTAGTTTATATCAGGAAGCAAAGCTTCTTTCTGATGAGCATTCAGCAACACGATTAGTCGAAGGTAGGCTTGCGAACATCCCTGTGACACGAAAGGATAAGTATGCTCCAATTTATTGCTCCATTGATGAATTGTCAGCAGGCAATCTCAATATGGCTGTTAAAGGGTTTCCTTTACCTGTTTGGGTTTCCCCGAATAAAAACTCATTTGACATCCCTGCATCTGCAAGAGGCTTGTATTTTGAAATGACTGACGCCATCGCTTTTTGGTTATGGCAATGTCAGGAATTTATAAATGCCGACTTATCTCATCTTGAGCAAGCTCCTATTGCTTTTAGATTCGAATTTGAGCAGGAAGACCGTTTCAATCCTATAGAACGAAACTTTGAACGTGATCCTGAATTGGCCGGTCATTTCAACATATCAATTGATGGCAATACTATCTCAATTTCGATACCACCTGCCATTATACCATATCTGTACGGGGCAGACAATCAAGGAGAGCGAGAATTAACAAGGCAGATTCTTCGAGGAATAAATCTCCTGTTGGAGGCTCAACAGAAGCCGACTATCGAGAATGAAAGGATTAATCAAATTGTTGATGCGGCTGCACCACTCGGAGTGAAGAAGAAAATTTTTATTCTGGATTCAGCTGATAATCTATTACTCGATCCTTCAAACCTTACAAGCCATAGATATATACAAGGCTACAATGTGAATACCATATTAAATAGTCTTATTCCGGGCTTGGACAACTTATGCCCTCCAGTTGGAGAGATTACTGATAAAGCTGTAAAGACCAAATTGACAAGGGATGTAGTGATGCGAGTATTGCTACCTATGTTGCAGACAACAATTAGCCAATACCCTAATGAACCTCTCCTCAAAAGGTTATTCAATCTCAATGAAAGCTTAATCCATAAAAGAGAAGAACTAAGAGTCAAAACACCAACCCGAATTGCATGCTTTGTTACTCAGGAACAACAAACAAGTGATTTGCAAGATAACCTTGCTAAACTCAATCAAACGACCATTGCGGTAAGGTGTTTAATAGAACATCTGGCTGCAGAACCCTCCACTGGCAATAAGATCATTAGCACAACTGCTATAGATGAGCTAGTAGCCATAATGAACGCAATAATCGATTGGGGTTCTATGGGTGATCAGATTGAATTTGACCTTTTCGAAATAGAAATGGGCATTTTGCCTTCAGGTCGTATAGGTACAAGCAAACAACTCTTCCGAGAAATTTTTGACCCATATCACGCCTCCAAGTCGAAAGAGAATGTGCGTGATGCTCAAGACACTTTCGAACAAGTATTTCCACAACTGAATCCTATGGAGGGCTCAGACGTACCCGAAAGTCTTGATAATGCTTTCACAGAAGAGTTTGGAATCTCCTTCACAAGGTTGTGTGAGGTAGTAAATGACTTGGGAATTGTAGCCTATTCCCAACCTAATGCATGTGCAACCATGCTGAAAAAGGATTTATACATTGAAATAAACAAGCATGATCACACCTATACTGAGGAAGAATTTAATACAGCAATAGCATATCTGAGTTTATTCAATAGAGGAAAAGTACATCGTGTTCCTGCTGGTTTTGACAATATTGACATTTCACCTTGGAGGTTTAACAGAAGACTTTCCCTGCTTCGCAAGCCTTTAGTTTTGGTTGACAACCCCACAGACCCAGACAACCCCACCGTTTACTGGGGATTTAGACAGCTACTTTCAAGTAGAACGTATTGGTATGACCAATGTACCACCAACAGACTAAGGGTAAGTGAAGATGGACCAGTACAAAGGGTCTTAGGCAAGCTGGCACAACATAATGGTAAAAGATTAGTGGAATCCGTTCTGAATGAATTTGAAACAGATGACTTAGTGATTGATTCTGAAGTTCCAATCAATCCAAAATCAGACCTCAAAAATGATACTGACATAGGTGATGTTGATGTTCTGGTAATAGACACTTCCACAAAGACCATTTACAGTTTAGAATGTAAAAGCATGGCTCCAAGTCGAAACATCAAAGAAATGATTGGCGAGGTTGACAAACTATTTGGGAGTGATTCAGAAAAAGGTTGGATCGATAAACATGTGGAGCGAGATACCTGGTTAAAGGCAAATTTGGATCAACTCAGTACAAAGTACGACTTGGACTTATCTGATTATACAGTGAAGTCCTTTTTTGTGACTCAGGAAGATATGTTGACACCATACCTAAAAACAAGGCAATTGGCTATGCCATTTGTCACGCTGTACGATTTAAAAGAAAAAGGATTAGAAGCTCTTAATTAAAAGATTAATACAATGGCAGTACCATCATTTAAAGAAGACCATATATCACAGCTTCCCGCACTGAAGCTGCTTATGAATATGGGCTGGAAATACCTCTCTCCAGAGCAAGCTTTAGAAGCCCGTGGAGGCAGGACATCCAATGTGTTGTTGGAGACCATTTTGAAGGATCAACTTCAAGTCATCAACACCATTGAATACAAGGGCAAAGAGTTTCCCTTTTCTGATGCCAACGTAAACAACGCTATTCTTGCCATTCGTGACCTTCCGGTTCAGGATGGTTTTATTGCTGCCAATAAAGCCTTTTATGAACTCATCACCTTGGGCAGGAGCTTTGAGCAGTCGGTTTTAGGTGATAAAAAGAGCTTTTCATTCCATTACATTGATTGGAAACATCCTGAAAACAACACTTATCACGTATCAGAAGAGTTTAGTGTGCTCAGAAGTGGCAGCAGTGAACATTACCGCCCTGATATTGTATTGTTTATCAATGGTATTCCAGTTGTGGTTATTGAGTGTAAGAGTCCAAAGATCAAAGACCCAATCGACAAATCAATTGAGCAACATCTTAGGAATCAGCAGGAAGATGGAATACGTGCATTATATCAATACTCCAACTTGGCCATGGGACTGGCCACCCATGAAGCCAAATACGCCACAACTGCCACTCAAAAAGAGTTTTGGAGTTTTTGGAAAGAACTCTTTAAAACAAAAGCGGAAGAAACTGCCTGGCTCGATAAGCTCCAAGCTTTAAAAAATCAGCCACTACCTATCAACGAAAGAACAACGCTTTTTCAAGAACGGTATAAAAACGTTTTGACTTTCTTCCAGAACCTCGAAAAAGAAGAACAGGCGATAACAGAACAAGACAAGCTACTATTTAGCATTTGTAAGCCAGAGAGACTTTTAGACCTATTCTTCAACTTCACTCTCTATGATGATGGGATCAAGAAAGTCACTAGGTATCAGCAATACTTTGCCGTTCACAATACCTTGGATAAGATCGTAAAAACAGATAGCGAAGGATTAAGAAAGGGCGGTGTAATCTGGCACACTCAGGGAAGTGGCAAATCCCTCACTATGGTCATGTTGGCTCAACTGATTGCTACGCATCCTCAAATCAAGAATCCTAAAATCATCTTAGTTACTGACCGTATTGATTTGGACGATCAAATAACAGAGACGTTTAAAAAATGTCAAATACCAGTAGAAAATGCTCAAACAGGCAAGCACTTGGTAGAGCTTCTTTCCGGCACAGGTGATACAGTTATCACTACTTTGATTCATAAATTTGAAGCGGCTGTTAATCAGGCCAAAGAAGGATTTGATTCACACGACATTTTTGTTTTGGTAGATGAAGGACATAGAAGTCAATATGGTACATTCAATATCAAAATGCAAAAGGTATTTCCTAAAGGTTGTTTTATAGCCTTTACAGGAACTCCTTTAATGAAGAAAGAGAAAAGTACTGCAAATCGCTTTGGAGGTTTGATAGATGTTTACTCTATTACCGATGCAGTTGAAGATGGAGCAGTAGTCCCTCTACTTTATGAAGGTCGCCATAACTTAATTGAAGTGAATGAAAAGCCTTTGGATAATTATTTTGATCGAATATCCGAACCGCTCACCCCTTATGGTAAAGCTGCTCTCAAGAGAAAGTTTAGTTCCACCAATCAGCTTAATAAAGCGGAAGAGATTATCTACGCCCGTGCTTGGGATATTTCAGATCACTACGAGCAAAACGTTCAAGACATACTTTTTGGAAGTTTAAAAGCTAAGGGGCAGTTAGTAGCTCCAAATAAGACGACGGCTTTACGTTATCGAGAGTTTATCAAAGAACACAAAAAGGTTAGCTGTGAAGTCCTGATCTCCCCTCCTGATGTGCGAGAAAACTATGAGGATGCTTTTGAAGAAAGCGACGATTTGATATTAAAGTTTTGGAAAGCCATGATGGATAAATATGGCAGTCCGGAGAACTATGAAAAGTCGTTGATCAACTCGTTCAAAAAGCAAGATCACCCTGAAATAATCATTGTGGTAGACAAACTGCTTACTGGCTTTGATGCTCCCAATAACTACGTTTTGTATCTCACTCGCCAGCTCAAAGAACACACGCTACTACAAGCGATTGCGAGAGTAAACCGTTTAGCTCCAGGCAAGGAACACGGTTTAATTATAGATTACTATGGCAATCTGGAGAATCTTGACAGTGCATTAGAAACCTATTCAGGTACAAACAACTATGATGCAGCTGATCTGGAAGGTACATTGACCAACATCAGTGAAGAAATCAAAAAGTTACCGCAAGCGCATTCAGAAGTATGGGACATCTTCAAAGAAGTCAAAAACAAGTATGACGAACCTGCCTATGAAATGCTATTACAGGATGAGGCCATTCGCCACATCTTCTATGAAAAGGTATCGGCTTTTTCTCGCTTGTTAAAGCTAGCCCTATCGAGTTTTGAGTTTATCAGTAAAACTCCGGAGCAGCAAATAAATAAGTACAAACAGGATGCTAAATTTTTCCTTGGATTAAGAATTGCGGTCAAACGAAGATACTTTGACGATCTGGAATATAAGGAATACGAGCCACAAGTTCAGAAACTCATTGACAAGCATATTACCACAGAAGGTGAAATTCTTCGTATTACTGAAATGGTCAATATTTTTGATAAAGAAGAAAGGGATCGTGAAGTTGAGAAGATAACCAGTAAGGCAGCCAAAGCCGATCATATTGCTAGCAGGACTATAAAAGCTATCAATGTGAAAATAAATGAAGATCCAGTTTACTATAAAAAACTTTCAAGACTGATTAGAGATACTATTGAAGACTATCACCAGCATCGTATTTCAGAAGCTGACTATTTAAATAAAGCGAGAGAATACGAAGATCAATTTCATAATGGTAGACAGGACAATGTGCCGGAGAACCTTACTGGAAATGATACCGGTATTGCCATTTATAATTTAGTGAATGAGATTTTTAAAGGAAACTTAAAGCGTTCGGAAGGCTCACAAAACATTGCTGCATTGATGGCTGAAGGTATTGACGAAGTTATTAAGTCTATTGTATTTGAAAACGGGAAGCCGATAATTGATTGGGTAAATAAATCAGATATTGAAGGAAGGATAAAAATTGATATTGACGATTATTTATTCGATTTAAAGACACAGCAAGGTATAGAATTGCCCTTTGACCTAATAGATGAATTGGTTGAAGAAGGAATCAAAGTAGCTAAATTGAAATATGTCTGAAACGCTTAACATAAAATCTATAGAATTTGGTTCGAGAAAAATCACCTTTGAACTTTCTTATAAGGATCGAAAAACCCTTGGCATTCGGGTGTATCCTGATTGTAAAGTAAAAGTGATTGCTCCGTATAATACCACAGAGGAGAAACTGGAAGCTAAACTTCGGGAAAAAGCACCTTGGATCATTAAACAGCAGCTTGAATTTTTATCCTATCATCCATTAACACCACCAAGAAAATATATTAATGGAGAAACTCATCTTTATTTAGGTAGGCAATATAAACTTAGAATAGAGAAGTCAGAAACTAATGAAGTAAAGTTATTTAGAGGAAGATTATTAGTGTTGAAAAAGGATAATACATCAGCTAAAAGTCTTTTGTCTGAGTGGTATAGAGAAAAAGCTTTCGTTCATTTTGCGGAAACATTGAAAAAAACAATCCCGCTTTTTAAACGATTTGAGATTGATGAACCTGAGCTCCAAATTAGACTAATGGCCACTCGCTGGGGAAGTTGTACCTCTCAAGGCAAAGTAATTTTAAACCCTGAATTGATAAAGGCTCCTAAAGGAAGTATTGAATACGTTATTATTCATGAATTATGCCATTTGGTTCACCACAATCATACTCGAGCATTTTATGCTTTACAAGAAGCAATCATGCCAGATTGGAAAAAATGGAAAGAAAGACTTGAAACCTCTTTGATATGATTTAAAGGAATTATATTATGATAATAACTAGAGAAATAACACAATATTCTGATTTTGGCGCACATATATTCATAAAAAAAGAATTGTATAGTATAAGAGAAATAGAGAAAATGTTAAATCCATTTCTATTATATAGGAATCGATTAATCTAATTCTATGACTGAACAACAAAAGATAAGGAAATTTGAATCGGATATATTGGATATAGCCCATATTAATTACGAATTCTATCAATATTCTGAGGATGTTGTTATCCCTTATTTATTACAAGTCTATGGAGATACTGAAAGACATAGAGACAATCTAATAGCAAATGGGCAAGATGCCCATAATGTATCCATTTATTTAAGTAATATGATACACGGAATTGGTCATTGTATTAGATGGATGCTAAAACAAAACCAACCATTGCATAGGGATATATCCGATGAATCACCAAGGCAATTACAAGAAATGGCTGCCGATTTTTTAGATTGGGGAACCGGATATCATATGATTGCTCAAGAATTTGTTACATGGTCGAGAGGAATTAAAACAGCTATTTTTAGCGAAGAGAATAAAACTATAACATTTTTAAATCCCGAGGGGTATAATTACTCCAGTGTGTATGATAAACAACTTTTGTACGCTAAGCAAATGCATGTAGTTTATTATAGTTATCCACATGAAGAAATGGAAAGCGAATATGAAGAGTGGTTAAAAGATATAGATTTTTCTTCGCCTCCTATAGCTAATCATATAGACTGGGATAGGGGCAGAGATTCTAAATCTTATCCCCTATTATATAGAAAAATGTGTGAAATATTGTTTCCGGAACTAGAAGAAATTACGGAATTTGATGGTTATAACCTGAGACAACTTCGACAATTTTATGCTCTATTTTTTCTAAATTTTCATTTTATTCGCTGGACGGAAGCGGTCTTAGACTCTAAATCAGGAAAAAATCTTTCTTTTGGTTCGAATCCATTATATTTGAGTACTAATCAATTTGAAAATTTGGCATCCACTATTACGGGACTCCCGAAGAAAGTAGTTGCTGCAATAATTAATGATCTTACCTTTAATCCTAATACTTTCCACACAAGTGTTAGTATTCAGCCATTTATACTTTCTTCATCTGGCACATACTATATCTTACCGAACCTCTTTTCGCAACTAGAGCCATCAAGAATGATTTTAGGGGCTTTAAATAAAGGATCTAAAAAGAAAATTTATGATAAGCTAATCAATTTGATTGAAAAGTGTAATCTCAATGAACTCTACAACTCTGTAAAAGATGTAGGCTCTTGGACACCTTATTTGGAGAAGACGATCAAATTCGGTGGTAAACAGATACACCCTGACCTTATTCTTATCAATTCAGATGATAGATGTATATATATTATAGATTATAAACATTTTATTGGGCCAATTTCTGCTTCTGAAGTAGATTATAAAATGAATGAACTTAAAAAGGGCAGTATCCAAATCAAAAATTATATTGAGTTATTTAGAAAACTAAGTAAAATTGGTACAACTAATATTGAAGGTTTTGCTACATATGGCTTATTGATAACTCATAAGCCATTACCTGTCCCTATTTCCGATAATATAGATATTCCTATTTTGGACATGTTAACATTCAAACAAAAGATAGCTTCCATCAAAGATGGCAAAAGAAGTATTAATGAACTAATGAGAATTATTGAGGATGATAAAAATCACGAGAATGTTTTTACTCCTTTTGAAAATGAAATAAAAGTAGGCGAATGGAAAATTATCCGTTCTCAACATAAAATAACTCAATCAGAATAATTATGCCTAAAGAATGAAAATTAAACCATTCATTTTTAGAAGCCCACCATATTTTGGTTAGGATACAGATTCCTATTATAGTTAGCTTTGTTTTTGAGAAAATGCAGTGCGAAAATGGAGCGAGGAGAAACTCAAAATGTAGAATACAAACAGGCTTGGAGAGATGAATATCTGAAATGGATTTGTGGTTTTGCCAATGCAAAAGGGGGGCATATTTACATAGGCATTGATGATAACGGAAATATTACCGGTGTAGATAATTATAAAAAGCTAATGGAAGACATTCCAAACAAGTCTGTTAACCATTTAGGACTTGTGGTTGATGTGAATCTGCATGCGGCTGAAGGAAAAAATTACATTGAAATCAGTGTTCCGATTAGTAATGTACCAATAGCTTATCTTGGAGTTTATCATTACCGAAGCGGAAGCACCAAACAAGAACTTAAAGGAATTGCTTTACAAAACCTGTTGCTCAATAAAGTGGGAAAGAAATGGGAGGATATGGCTGTCGAAGGATTAACCTTTTCCGACCTTAATGGTAATAGCATTCAAGCATTTATTATTAAGGCAATTGAGAAAGATCGTATTCCTCCAAACACACTAAACATTAGCAAAGAAACGCTATTCAAAAACCTCGGACTCCTTACAGAACAAGGGCAGCTAACAAATGCCGCCGTTTTATTATTTGGGGAAAATCTAATCAAGGTATCGGTAACGGCAAGTTTCAAGATTGGACGATTCGGAAAATCCAGCCATGATCTTTTGTTTCAAGACATAGTTGAAACCAATATTTTTGAGATGGCTGATAAGGTAATCGAAATCCTTAAAACCAAATATTTGGTTAGACCTATTTCCTATAAGGGATTGGAGCGTATGGAACCGTTGGAATATCCAGAAACGGCATTAAGAGAAGCAATATTGAATGCTATTATTCATAAGGATTATTCCAGCACATATACCTTTCTTCGAGTGTATGATGATCGATTACATTTATGGAATCCGGGAACTTTACCAGAGGAATTGACAATTGATAAACTAAAACAAGAACATTCATCCTATCCCCGAAATCGAAATATAGCCAATGCATTTTTTAAAGCTGGTTATATCGAATCCTGGGGGCGAGGGATAAATAAAATCATTGATGCCTGTAAAGAGGCAGGATTGCCTGAACCGATTATTGAGGAAGATCAAGGTGGAGTAAGTGTTATTTTTCTAAAAGATATTTATACAGAAGAAATTCTGAAAACATACAATCTTGAATCTCGACATATAAAGGCCTTATTGTTTATAAAAGAGAATGGTCGAATTAATAATAAACAATACCAAGCACTTTTTGAAATCTCCAAGAGGATGGTGTCTTATGATTTACAAATGCTTGTTGATAGAAATTTTATAACCAAAATAGGTTCCACAGGAAAGGGGACCTACTATATTCTCCAAAGGGGAAATAAAGGAGTAAAATAGTCTCCAAAAGGGCAATAAAAGAGCAATTGTACAAAAACTATATATATTGAATCTGCCTCTGTCTCCACACAGGTAATTACTTTGTTCCGATTTCCAAAATCCAAACGCTCATGCAAGGTATGTTTGTGGTGTTGGTATATACCTTTTGTGAACTGGAAAATTCATTTATAGTAGAGTGATACCTGCAAGGATTGAATAAATTTGCAACTCAAATGCTAAAGTAATGAACGAAATTATGGATCAGGATTATCATCCTAAATTTATGTTGAGAGCAATTGAGCTTTCGAAAATGGCATACAAGAGCGGCAAAGGTCTTCCAATTGGCTGTGTAATTGTTAGAAATGGTAAAATTATTGGAGAGGGACATAATGAAATTTTTGAGCGGGTCAATCCAACATCACACGGAGAAATGGTCGCTATTGAAAGGGCTTGCAGAAATATCAATGATCTTCAATTATCTGAATGCCAAATGTACACCACATTAGAGCCCTGTCCTATGTGCTTAGGTGCTATTTATTGGGCAAAAATTCAAAAAGTCTATTATGCGAATACAAATGCTGATGCCGCTAAAGTTGGGTTTGATGATACATTTATATTTGATGAATTACGAAAAAGTGCCAATGAGCGTAAAATTAATTTCTTATATGTGCCCGATAAAAATGCACTAACCGTTTTAGAAGAATGGAAATCCAAAGATTTAATATCTGCCCAACCTTGGAATGGTAAATAATGTCAATTAATCTTGTCCATCAAATTATTGTTCCATTCAAGTTATAGGTATCAGGCACAATGATATTAATACTGATAGTAGTAAATTGTGATAAACTATTCTTAGTCCAATATAGGAAGTCCATAAGGAGCTCATTGAAAGAAAGAAAATACTATATTTCTTCAAAGGGGCAATAAAGGGGCAAAAACGCCTTTAAAGGGGCAATAAAGAAGCAATTGAACAAAACTACTTCTTAAACCATTTATAAATAAGTGGTTTGATTTTTTAAGCAGCTAGTATATCAGCTAAAAGCTTTAAATCCTCTATTAATTGGTTCGAGTTTTGTACCATATCGTTCACTAAAGGGGATTTTCCACAATTTGGATGGAAAGTCCCCTTTTCAATTTCCTTACAATTATCTGAAAACGAGGAGATTGCACCAAAAATTTCATTGACCCGAAAAGTTTGAACTAGCTTGTTTTTGAAGTCATACCTAATCCCGTCAGGGAACACCATATATTGTACGGCTCTTTTAGTTTCCAAATCGCCTAACTCCCACAATTTAGGCAGGTTACAGGCATAGTTAAGTGCCATCTTTACCGACTTTTTGAGGTTTGAACTATTGATTCCCCCATTTTCCAGTTTTACCTCCAATTCCCTTTGTTTTGCTTTTAGTTCCGGCATAAAAAGGTCGTACTGCGATTTTGTAATCTCGTTCAGTACAACGAACCTTCTTTCCAATGTATTGATTTGTTCTTCGAGCTGGCCGAGTTCCTTGGTCAACCTTTTTTGGTCGTCAAGTGCCTCTTGGTTCTTATCGATCAGGGTGTCGTGAATTATCTCGGTCAAGGGTTCGATATACTTTCTATCGGCTATTGTAAACCTCCCCAATAGATTCAAAAATTCTACATGGAGCTTTTTGGCACTTCTGTTTTCCTTACTGCCCTTACGCCTGTTCTTGTAATAATACAGGCCCTTTTTCTTTACGATAAATCCAGTGTAAGGTGTTCCGCAAACCGAGGATCTGACGAACTTTTTCAATGGCAGGTTTTCATCGTCGAACGAATATTTCTTCGGTGAATTCCCTGCGTGAAGCAAATCATGGATTTTAAGAAATACTTTCTTTGGTATTAAAGCTTCATGTTTTCCCGGAATTACCTCTCCCGGAATCAGACTATTGACAATAAGCCCGCAGTAAAAAGGGTTCCTGAAAAGGTCGGTCAGTTTTTTTGCGTTGATATTCAAGCCCTTTTCTTCCAAGCGTTTTGCAATCTCGACATGGGACATATTTGCGTTCGCCTTCCACAAAAACGCTTGCTTGAGTAGTCTTCCTTTTTTGGTAATCACGAAATTAGGAACCTTCCCCTTTCCGGGATTGGTATTGGTGTAACCAAAGGGATAAGCTCCCGTCCAGTATCCCTTCCGTAACTTCTCCTGCATGCCCGTAATGGATTTGTCCCTGCGGATTTGGTTGTCGAAGTGGGAAAACATGTGGAAAAGATTTTCCTGGAACGTACCTGCGCTTGTTGTAACATCGATTTCCTGGGTGGCCGAAACGACCGCTATTCCCTGTTTCTTTAGTTGCCCACTGATATATGCACCGTTCGCGCCAGTTCTTGAAAACCTATCGTAGGAATAGACAATGATATAACCGATGTTCTTGCGTCGCTTGACATAGCTTAGCATCTTTTGGAATTCCCTACGTTCGTCGCTCTTTGCCGATTCATAGGTTCCCCCGAAATATTCGATTACCTCTAGCTTTTTTCTGATCGCATACTCTTGGCAATATTTGAGTTGGGTAGTTAGACTGGCATTGTTGTCAAATTGCTCTTTGCTGGAAACACGGGTGTAAATGACGGCCGTATTACTTTTACCTATGATTCTTCCCTTTTCCTTCTTGGCAAATTGCTCGAATACCTCTAAGTCCATATGCTATTTTTTTGGGCCTGTAAAACCCTTTTTTCTTTTATTCCCGTCCTCAAAACCCAAGTTGAAATTCTTCGAAAGGTTTTTTTTTTGACCTATTTCATTTTGCATTCTCTTGATCGATGTATCATAGAAAAAGTTGACTATCGCCAACATATTGTTGTGCTTCTCGGAAGCTTTGAGTGCATCGATATATTCCTGCCTATCCTCCTTTAAAATAATGATATGGGGATGTTTGAACTTCTCCAGAATAAAATTGGACAGCAACCGGCCTAACCTTCCGTTACCATCCGGAAAGGGATGGCTGTAAATGAACATTTTGTGGAATATGGCGCTCAACTCCAAAGGGTGCGTTTTTTTGTTTTTGATGGCATCGTCAAAACTGGCCAGAAGCCTTGGCATGTTCGCTATGGCCTTTTTGGTGTCACGGAATACCGTATCGCCGGCCGCCATTTGGGTCTTGGCATATTCGCCGGGTTTGTGGCCTTTATAAGGCAATGTATTTTTGGTCAATATTTTATGTACCGTTCTTACGAAGGATTCGTTGAAATCGGAACCCTTGTTTTTCAGGATATAATCGTAGGCATTGAAATGGTCCATTATTTCGAACGCTTCCAGTAAGGTCTTGTTGACAAGATTAACGGCATACCCCTTTTCCTTAAGCTCCCTCGTGTCGTCCACGCTGAAGCTATTGCCCTCTATACCACAACTGTGGGCGGAAAACAGGATTTCATTGTATCTCCTGAAATCATCGGCATCAAAGGCCGATACGATCAATTTATCGTATTTCTCCTTTAGGGAATCGTATTTTTTTCTGGTTGCGACGAACGGATCCTTTCCTTCCATGGGCTATTTGAATTTTGAATCGATTTCTATTTTCTTTTGGGCCTGTCTTTCGGCTTTCCAGAACACTCTTTTTCGAAATGGCCTCAAATGTTTGGCCCATTCCCCACTTGCGGTCAACATTCTTTTGGTTCCCGTTCTCATTGTTCGACCTTATTTTGGTTCAGGACCTTGTCCTCGTTCTTTACCAGATAATCAAAGGCCTTGTTGACCAGTTCGTTCAGTTTCATTTTTTTCCTTTCGGCCATTATCGAAAGCTCCCTGTGGATTTCACTGGATGTACGGATATTGAACCCTCCCCTATAAAACCTGTTCGGTTCTTTACCAAGCTCCTTGCAGGTTTCAAGATAATGGTCGACGGACCCTTCAAAAGCCTCCTTCAGCTCTTTGACCGAAGTACCCTCATAGCTGACCAAGTCGTTTATTCCGATAACTTTTCCGTGTAGCAGCCCGTCCCGAGAACTATACTCCACAGAACCGAAATACCCTTCATGTTCCAAATTATCTGCCATTGCTTCTATTTTCCTGATCCGCTTTATTCCCTATTGTTTCGTTCGTTCACGAACATAATCCTAAATCCACCCATTATCAAAGATACTAAAATGCAACTATTATTTAGTTGCTGTTTTTTAAATTTAATCTTCGTCTTTACTTACCTTTTGGACATGGTCACAGACTATGTTGGCAAGTGCTTGAAGCTGTTCTACAATCTTTTCCGCATCTTCTTCCGAGTAATCTTCAAAACCTTCATAGGTTTTCAGCCATGCGCTGTCGAATTTTTTGTTTTTCTGCTTTAGCTCAAGTATTGAGTTTGACATTTCCTATAAATATCGACAGCTCCTGTGTTTGAAGGTCACTCCCGTATTTGTGAAAGCAGGCTTTAATTTACCTTTTTTTAATTGATTAAAATCTCAAGAAATCAATATTTTATCCATACTTATGAGTTGTTGGTTAACAACTTTTGGTTTTGGTACACGGGTTTATCTTTTTTTTGAATATCCTGTTCACGCAAACAATTTTACCATTACTTTGCTTGATTTCAAGATTCTGAAAATCATGTTGTTTCAACATATCGATAATACGCTCTCCTGTATGTAGTCGCTCCAAACCCTCGATTGTATCGACCTCCCCGTTTTTGATTATCAACTTAATGGATAGGAACCTTTTGTTCCGTATCATCTCCAGTACCTGAACTTCAGATGGAGTTAATTCCGAAGATTGTAACTTCTTGTTCTCTTTCATAATATCTTCTATAGGTTCAGTCCTTTCTTTTTCTTCTTTCTTTTGCGCTTTTTCTTGATACCTTCATCCATAAGTTCAAGTTTAAACGGATTCCATTCCGTTTCATCTACTAGAGGTTGGACTGTTCCATCTCCTTCAGTTTTTCCCAGATGACCTTCTGATTGCCCAGAAGAATTTTCAGTGCCTTGCGCAGTTCTATTATTTCTTTGTTCAGGCCTGATTGTCGTTCCATTGTTTCTTTCGCCAGTAAGATGAGTTCCTCGTTCTTTTTCATTAGCCGATAGTATAACTGAACGGTCTCTTGTTTGCTCATAAGCGATATGTTTTACGATGCTGTTCCATGAAAATTTTTTACCGAGTGTACTGCCTTTATATACAACTCCCTGATATTTGAAGGATATGCCCGAGACTCTTCCCGATGTTTTGCTAATGTTGAATCTTGGAGAAATATTTTGTTGTTGTAGTAACGTGATGAATTGCGCTGTGTCCGTTGCCTTTGAAATTACCGAACCGACTTTGTCTTGAATAACAAGTTTAATTGGAACATTGCCCGTTCTTAGGGTCTTCTCTATTTCTTTTTGGGTAAGTGATTTTTTGATATTTGTGTTACCAACAATTTGGGTTAGTCCGTATTTCTTTTCCAGATTATCAAGTATTTTACGGCTTCTTCTTTTAATATTACTGTCACTTGTTAATCTCCCCGAATACCTTACCCGATTGGCTATGATATGGATATGTTCATGTTCGGTATCGGTATGACGGTACATTATAAATTGATTGTTGTCAAAACCCATCTTCATCAAATAATCACACCCAAACGATACGAACGTCTTATCATCCAAATAATCCGAGTGCGGTAAGTTCAGGGATACATGAAGAACTGCTTTGCCAAGGCTTGGACGAAGTTCCCTTATCAAATTGAATTCCTGCGTCATTTTAACGGGGGTGGAATGCTCGATATTTGAGTCAATGACATACCCGAACCCTTCACGTACCTTTTTTTCATTGTAGGCCAGCACTCCATAAAAATCCTTTCCTATGACTATCTTACCAATCATTGTGTGCGATATTTGATTTAAGATATTGCAATAGCACTTTTACTTCTTCCAATTGTCTATGAATACTGAAAGGGTCCCAAATGCCCGAGTTTACCACCTTGGTAATTTGGTTCAGATTGTTTCCCACCCGGCTCAGTTCAACAAAAAGTTTCCGGTCATATGGGCTTATCCTTTTCTTTGGCAGGGACCTTTTGGTAATCTTTCTTCGGATATATTCGGTTATAGATAAGCCAATGGTCTCCGCACTAAGGGAAACCTTGATATAGTCATCAACGGTCATTCTGATGTTGACCTGTATTATTTTCAATGACGTCAATTCTTTTTTTGGCCTTCCCATTTTTATATATTTTGTGAGCATCACAAAGCAACCTTCAAACGAAGTGCGTAGGGTTTTTGTTAGCAAAAACACAACTTGCTACGTGACCTCCGATTAACTTAGGCCAAACCTAAAACATATCGCAAGTCAATAAGGGCTTTGCCGTACACGGAGTGTTGTACGGTAAATCGATTCAGCAGAGTTCTACGTCCTCAAAAAGGATTTTAAGGGAAGCCTCCGCTTCAGGGACCTCAAAGTATCTATGGGATTCCAATACGAGATGCTTTAATGCGGATCTATAGCGTGCCTTGCCATGTGCGTTGTCCTCATAAAAAGTACAGGGGTCTTTAGGATGCACCTCCATGGGCGTTGTAAAGGATTTTACGTCTCTGTTCATATATTCGAACCGTTGGGAAGCCCTTCTGTGGATACCTTGAAGGGTAAGATCTTTGGGATATTTAGGGACATTGTAATAAAGTTCTTCCAAGATTACGATAAAGGCCCTCCTGCGGGAAAGTTTCGGTTTCTGCGAAGCGATGCCGATGGCATTTTGCACATCGCGTACCAAACGCTCGGCCAAAAGGACCTGTGATCGGGAATATTCCTTGCCGTTGACCTCGGGATGTTCCTCCTTGGCCAATTCCTCCAGATAGCTGAGCAGTTTTTCCGACGGAATCATAATTTAGGTCCGCCCCTGCGTTTGTTTATGTTTGGTGTTCGCTCCATGGCATTTACCAAGGCCTTGGCAAGTTTTTCGGACCGAAGGGAGAGGCCGAGCAAATGTTGTTGCACTATAGAACCCGCCAACAAATAATCGGCCATAGTAGTCTTCCCAGGCCAGAGCTTGGCCTTTACGACAAGATGTAGCAGTACTTGTTCGTGGGCATCGAGACCATAGCGGGCCTTTTCCAATTCCTTACCAAGACTTTTGAGATAACCTTCGGGAAAGAGCTTCTTTTCTTTCACGGTTTTCTCCATACTTTCCCATCCGACATGCTTCGATAAATGAGCGGCCATGTAAACTACGGAGAATCGGCCATATTCCCATTTCCGGTACGAGGTGGTCTGATCCAAGAGTTCCATTTCTACAAAATCCACTAGCGGTTCATTGGACAATGGCCGTTTAAAGTCATATTCGATATTTTTTAGTGCTTCCAGCTGTAATTTCGAGGAATTACCAAGGTTGTTCATCAGATGTCTTCCAAAAGTTTGGGACAGGTCAAACAGCGGTTGTTTATCTTCCAAAATTGCCTTTAACAGCAGTTCCCTTTGCTCTTTGGGGACTTCGTCATAATGAAGTCCATACGTAAAGATAGCCGCGATAAGGGTTTTCAGTTGCCCTTCTGAAAGCGCAGACTTTTTGTGGGAAGGGGAATGACCATCCAGTTCACTAATGACTTCCCTGAACGACTGTCGGCCTATCGGCCGACTGAAATCCAGTACTTTATATAGGGTTTCCGACATGGTATAAATTTAATCAATGTAACGGAAAAGATTCAAATAATACATCACTTCGTTCTTGGCCGTATCCACCCTTTTGAAGAGAACATAAATAGCAGAAATTGATTATCGCAATTACCCTCCAAAAGATAGTCTATAACTTCTTCCTTATAAATGGGAAGGCCGTACAAATCCATCAAGGTATTCTCCTTGCTATTTTGACTTTACCTGTATGGAAAATTCGTCTTCTGGCATTCCTATTCGTTTTAATTGCCTATTTGTACTTTTTTGGTTTTTCGAAAGAGAATAAAATTAACGGAACAATAATCATTAAAGTAATCATAACGAAAGTGAATGTTCTTATCATGTAGACCACTTTAATCTCATAAACCTCTAATTCAAAAACAAGTGGTGCGATCCAAGAACACAGCGACACGGACATTAATAGGGCGAATATCCTTAAGAAGGTGTCCGAATTAAATTTTTTAATTTTTCCCATAACTCATTGATTCTTTAATCGATAACAAAGATGATTAAATTTAGGTGTTCATATCAAACATCATCCATTATGGATTCCGATTATATAGTCTTTATTCCTATTTGATTCGTTTATATGGTTGTCCTGCCCAAATTGATCTCAACTTTTGGGTAAGGGAAATTCCACTCCCATTCTCCAATCCAAAACATTCATCTTTTCTAAAAATCCTTGGATTCCCTTGACCAAATTTTCATAGGCTGGGGAATCCCCATAAATCATTTGCTCTTGCATGGTTTTATAATCTGCCTTCCAATCGTCCTCATACTCAGGGGGTGGGATGGGCCGTATATCCTGAGGTCGATGCAGATTATAATCGACCCCACCAAGTTTTGTGAATACATATCTATGATTTACAATGGTTTCATATAAACCTTTGTCGTGGATGGCATTGACCGCAAATTCCGTTTTCGATAATTGGAAAATATCGTACAAATGACGGCTTAACCTATCTACCCTTATCTTTTCCTTGGGACGTTGGAATTCCTCATGCAATAGGAAAAGTTTTTCCAAAAAAGTCCTTTCAGGGGTTACGGATGGGACATTTACTGGAGACTCGACAAATTCGGCATCGGGATATTCTTCGTCAACAAAGGAGTTTATCGGTTTTAATCGAAAAGGTTCCCTTAAGGAGCGACAGCCAATCTCGACCTGTACTCTTGGTTGGATGTATCCGGGGGATTTGGTAAGATAGGGATAGTAGATTTCTATGATACGGGGGTCTTGGTCACTTGATTCGGCAGGAACGATATTGAACTGTACATCCATAAAGCCGTTGTTCTTAAATCGCTCTTGCAATTCGGGATAAAATTTCCCTGAAATGTAGGAGCTGGTTTCTTTTCGGAGCTTGGTCAATTCTTTTTTTGATAGTTCCCCAGAATATCCAAAAAATCCACGGTCAGCGGCAAGGTCGATATCTTCGCTAAATCGATCTATCAGTTTCCAAGCCTTGCTTAGCGACGTCCCGCCTTTAAATACCAAATGTTCCGCTATCCCCATTTCAAATATTATTCCCAATGTACGGACGACCCACCAGTCCTTTTCAGCAGCAAAATCGGGGATACCCGTTTTGTTTTCTACATTTTTAAAGATGGCAAGCCGATCTTCTTTGGGTATATCGTAAAATGTCATTTTATCCATTGTCCAAGCTCTTTTCCATAATTTTCCGTATCCATGCCGGAGCCAATGCTATATCGTGAAGCAGGTCTTTTTGGTCTTCTTTTTTCAATAGGGCAATAATCTTTGCTTCTTCCTCGTCCGTTAATTGTTCCTTTCCGATCTCGCGAAGGGCCTGTATGACCAGTCTGCTTATCTCGCCCTTGGCCGATAAATTCTTGGGGGTGGTCTTCTTTAGTTTTATGCTTCGCTTCCCCAATTTTATTTCCCGGGGAGCTCCATCGGTAAGAAAGACAAGTTTCATGGGTACCTGTGTGCTAAGCCCCAATGCACTTAAGGCATACACTCCGGTAGGCACCAACCTGATCTTGTCCCTTTTGGCTATTGCCCTAGCAATTTCCTCTGCCGTTGGCAATACCTCTCCCGCATATTTACTTGTCTTGGGGCGTATATAGATTCCTTGGGCCACTCTTTTTATATAACCTTCTTTTTCAATCCTGTGGAGAGCTAGCCGTATGGCTTCAGGTGAACCCAATCCCCGAAAATCATCGGGGAACACTAATTCTCCTCGCTCATTTTTGGAAATGGATTTTTTTATTTTGGACTCAACACTCTGCATAACACATTCATCTTATCTGTAACAAATTTAGTAAATTTTTGTTACAGAATACCTTTGGCTATTAATCTATTCCTACAATAGTTGCATTCAAATTTGTTTGCGTAAAAAACGGTAAAATATCTTAAATACGGGAATCAACGGTACACACACCGAACAAAGTTCTCGTACACTATGGAACTACAAAACACGTTCCGCAAAGGTATGGGACCCCGATAGGGGCTTCCATACGTTTGCGTCCCGTTTCGAGGGGTTTGAAAATCAGTAGCCGGAAAGACGACCGAATGCGAGCCAGCGCAGCGTGCTCGCTTGGTCAGGCTTGAAGGTGGAGGGTTTTCAACTCCCGCAGAAACCATGGGGAGGGAGAGAAAAAGACGGACAAATAAGATTGATCAGTCCAATGACACGGTCAGGAGTACGACCTCGGCCATCTTTTAGCGATATAATATCCCCAGACCGATAGTTCCATTGCCCCGAAAAGCCATATCAAGTCCTTGATAAATGGAATGCCGACCATGATGAAAAGAAATAGCAGTAACGGTATTCCCAAAAAACGTTTGAGCCTGAGCATTCCCTGTAGAATGATCCACATAAAAATGATGAATCCCAAAAAGGGAAGCTTTTCGTATAGAATTTCAAGCGATAGCATGCACATTGGATTTTATGGGGAGCGGATTCGTCCTGCCCGTTTCAAGGTTTACGAATGCCCCGTGATATTTGATTTTTTTGTTCACTAAAAGTTCGTAGAGGCAATGGACGGCCATTGACGACAGGGCATCATTGATGAACAGCGATTGTTCCTGCAACTTGTCCGCATAGCTACACCCTTTACCCTGTTCCACCTCATCCTCCATTTTTGATAGGTCGGGGAACAAATCAACTATATGATCTAACTTTTGGTTTTGCACCTCCCTATTCGAAGGCCGATCATTGTGTTGCAGATTTCCGAGGACATACTGACCAAAGTATTTCCCGTTGCCCAAATCCAACCAATAATGTTGGTTCTCATAGGGATAGGAACTTGAGTGTGGGTGTTCCAACACCTTTGCCAGTTCCAACCGAAAATCGGCACCGTCCACACAGCTAATGATCAAATTGGCGTGCAATCTTTTATCGTCCGCGCCTATCCGTTCGGGGACGGCATCCCATTGCAGTCCGAAGGTATGGTTGACCTTGGTTACGGCACAAATGGCCTTGTTGCCCCCAACATCCTGTGGGACATACAACTGTCGGCCTACATTCGAGGCCTGTACCATATCCCCGTCGAAAACGGTTACATAGAGGCCTGGATGCCCCAACTGCACCAAGGCATGGTCGAGCCTTGCCAAACGTGCCAATACAAGGGAACCGTTCCCCCCCACCCCCACCAACGCAATGGTAATGGGATGTGTGGGAGCGAAAAAATAATTCGGGGCGTAGTGGAAATCAGTTTTCATAGACATGCTGTAAAAGTTGGTGGTTCGCAAGTAAAAGGGACTCCTCGAAATGCTGCATCCCGTGCATTTGGAGCATCAACTCCGTGTAATTTCCGTTGAGCAGATGGTCGTGGTTCGTATGGGTAAAAACCGACAGAAAAAATTGCTTTTCCGCAAAGGCCATGATGTCCTCATAAAAATCCCAATGGCGATATTGCAATGTCGCATCGCCCATGCACACCTTTCCAGAGGCATAGACGTTCATAAAAGGGGCATGGTAAAGTTCCGTGCCGTCATGGATCGGCTTTTTTCGTGTTATGGCAAAAACGGAAAGCGATTCACCCGAAAGGGAAAATACCAATTTGGGTATGGGGTATGTTCCCGTAGGTATGTCCAATTGCTCCTTAAAAAGAAGCCTTTCCACGGGTCGGTCACAAGACCAGACCAATTGTAACGTCCCCTTGTCCCTGAAATAGAGCAACTGTTTGGGCAACCGACCCTTGAAAAAAAACTCGCATCTGTCCACATCGACCAATTTGAGCATGTCCCTGACCATATCCATGGTAAGCGGAGACCCTGCCCCCAATTTCCCGTTTCGAACGGTATGCCTTGAAAAGTAACATTCGTCTCGTCCGTAATACCCGTTTATGGCCTCATAGCCTATGATGGCTATTTTGGGTTCAAAATGAAATTTCGGGTCGTGTAGGGTGTTTTCTTCCATCAGAGTTTTTTTAAGAGTTCGTTCAAACGGTCCATAAAATTGAAAACGGCATTTACCTGCCCTTCCTCCCGCATAAAAAAGGCCTTGGTCTCTTTACCAATGGTAAGGGAGGTATCGTAGATGGCATGGGAGTAGCCATACTGCGCAATCTCGTTTACAAAGTTGATATAGCCGTTTTCCAGTTGGGAATCCTCACTATCCAAAAAGACGATCAGGTCGTCAACTTCCATATCCATATCGTCTTCCAAGAAACAAAGGTTGGCAAAGGCATTGAATTCAATGGCAGGGGCTTCCAACAGCAAATCCCGCATCATTTTGAACAAGGTGTTCTTTGGACGGTAGCCACGCATACAGGCCAGCCAATCGAAATCCTCGTACTCTGCATAATCGGAAGCATGTGCCTCGATAAAGCACAGAACGCATGGCTCCTCGGCACAGCAGTCTGTCTTGGGGTCGGATTCGGATTCCGAGACCTCGAATGACCATTCGAGCAAACATTCCAAGAGGTAGCCCATCCGTTTGAATACATTGTCAAAGGGCAATGAATGCACAAAGGACAGCAGGCTAGCGAACAATTTTGGACTGCGGATTCGCAGCGAAAATATCGGGGCCATTGGAATCGCCCAAATATGGTGCGCCTCAAAAACGGGTTTCATGACAAGGATGCCATTATTTCCCTCTTGTGTACATACCTCCTTTACCATAGCATCCGGAATTTCCCTGTGCAATCGTTGCAATTGTTCGAAGAACCGCATTTCAGGGCTACCGTTCATCAATGCGATTTCTTTGCCCGAAAGCGTGTCCAACGCATTTTTCGTTAGGGTGCCTAGCGTGTCCCATCGATTTTCGTCCCCATCGGCGAATACCTCGAATCGGGGCAAGATCGGTATGGTCAGGTCAGAAAAAAACAATCCCCTTGTTGGATGTGTTTGGGTCTTCGTGTTCCCGATGACGGCTTCGTCCGCGAATCCAGAATGCCGAACAAGGCCTTGTGGAAGTGTGACAGTTCCTCTTTTGATGGTATGTGCTTCTTTTTCATTCATCGCTATCCTTTGGTTCCCGCTATGGTCTTGAACATAATTTCATGACGACCCTCGACAATGCCATTGTCCACGATCTTGGCGTTGGTCAGTTCGGGATACACCGAGGCATAGTGGTCTTTGATTTGATCCGGTGTCCAGTTCGGGTCGATGTCGTCCAAGACGGATTCACCCGAAACGTTCTTTAGCATAAATTTTCGTTCCAATCCTAATACTTCCATAATGCTTGTGGGTTAAAAAAAGGTGGGTTGTTGATAGGCTTTCATATCCTCGATGGTTTTTTTTGCCAAAGCGTCGTTTTCATCGAGTTCCAGTACTTTGTTGGCCAGATCCACGGCCTTCTCGTGTTCGACCATAGGGTTAAATTTCTTGCCCTTGACCAGTTCCTTTAGGTCGGACAGGGCCTTTTTCTTTTTCTCCTTGCGGTCGTTCGCCATTTTGGTCTTTTCTTCGGCCTTTTTCAGGTTGCTGAGATAGCCGTTGGCATTGTCGAACAGGACTTTTGTTTCCTGCATGGGTTTCCCCAACCGATCCAAAAAGACGGTATCGATTTCCTCGATACTGCCCTTGAGCGTGAAGGGCCTTATCGCTTTCAGGGCGTTGTCGCCCTCCGATGCCTTTGGGAGCAGGGAGACCGCACAGTTCGTACCGTGAAAGGAGACCGATATGGAGAATTGCCCGATGCCCGTCCTGCCCAAAGATTTAAAGAATGTTTCCATAGGTATTGCTTTTAATTGTTGTTACAAGATACCCCCCAAGAACCTTTAAAACATTGAATATTAAGGGTTTAAACCACAATCGGCTTCTCCTTCCCCTAACCACAGAATACGCCCCGAAGGGGCGTTGAAACCGGTGTCTGCCTATTGGAGTTGGGCGGTGTAGTTGTACTTATCTGGATGAGCTTTGAGCGCCTATTAAATTTTTATGGAAATAATTGGCGATAGCTTTCTGGAGATCGAGGAAGTGATAATGTATTTATCTATTAAAATGTCTTATAAAAGGTCAATTAACGAGAATACTAAAAAAGACCAGGGTTGGGACACCTTGACAGAAGCAATAGCATTACGTTTAAACAGTCCCGTAAAATTCGCCGTTTTCTGGAACACTTACTGTTATCTTCTTCAACTCAATTAATTGGTTTTTATGTCTGGGAGAATTATCGCATTAATTCAATACTTTTATTGTAGGTATACTGCGTTTATATTCAATGATTGATGATATATTCTTGTTGTGCCTCATACAAAAGAAAATAAATGCAAGAATTAGAATCATTACAGAACATATTTAAAAACAGGATTTTCAAAATCCCGGACTACCAACGTGGATACGCTTGGACTACAAGACAATTAAAAGACTTTTGGGAAGATGTGGTAAACCTGCCACATGACAGATTTCACTATACAGGACTTCTATCTTTGAAAAAATTGGATAGACAAACTTGGTCTTCTTGGAATGACGAAAAATGGCTGATTGAAGATAGAGGCTATAAACCATTTCACATCGTTGATGGACAACAAAGGCTGACAACCTTTGTGATTTTTATTCAAGTTATTTCTGAATTGCTGAAAGAACTACCTTCAAATTCAGAGAATAAGGAAGATGATATTTATTTAGGTTCTTTCAGCTTGAAAGCTATCAAAGAATCATACCTTGTAATTGAGAAACCACCACAATTTATTATCAAGACATACAAATTTGGATACGAAACAGACAATCCAAGTTTCAAATTCCTAAAGCATAGGATTTTTCTTGAACGTAACAGCGGAAGTATTCAGGAAACCTTTTACACACTAAACCTTGAAAATTCTAAGAAGTTTTTCAAAGAGAATCTGGCCGAATTCTATAATGAGTATGGTCTGTCCGAAATTGAATCACTCTTTAAAAAGCTGACGCAAAACCTAATGTTTAACGTCTATGAAATTAGTGATGACTTTGATGTTTTTGTCGCTTTTGAAACAATGAACAATCGAGGGAAAAAGCTTTCCAACCTAGAACTACTAAAAAACAGACTAATATACCTCACAACACTATATGAAGAGGATGAACTGAAACCAGACGAACGAACTTCACTTAGAGAAAAAATCAATGACGCTTGGAAAGAGGTATATTATCAGTTAGGCAGAAATAAGAAATATCCCTTAAATGATGACGATTTTCTTGTAGCTCATTGGATCATGTATTTCCAATACTCAAGGGAAAAAGGAGACGATTACATTCGTTTTCTTCTTGAACAAAAATTTACTCCTCAAAATATCTACGCAAAAACAGAAGTAAAAGTAAGTTCCATACAAGAATTTGAGGAAATCAAAGAGAATGAAGAAACTGACCAAGAAGAAGTTGAAACAAATGGAAATGGAGAAGAAAAAACCGTTCTTCGCTCTAAACTTACACCGAAAGAAATTGAGGACTATGTAAATAGTCTTAAATCCGCAGCAGTTCATTGGTACAACACAAATCATCCAGTAAATAATCCTGACCTACCAGAGATAGAACGACTTTGGATTGACCGTTTGAATCGTATTGGAATCATTTATTTTCGTCCATTAGTCACAGTTTCTTACTTGTCAAAGATGGAAACTGTTGATAGAGTTGGACTTTTTCAAGCAATTGAACGTTTCATATTCGTAACCTTCAGACTCAGTAGAGCTTTTTCAACTTATAGAAATAGTGAATTCTATCGAGCAGCAAGACAATTAAGGAATAATGAACTCTCGATTGATACGATAATTGAAAGATTGAATGAACGAATGAACTATTGTTTCTACACGCCCCAAGAATCAGAAGAAACCTATTTTGACTATACATACTTTCAAAAATTCATTGAGAAGAAGTTTAAAAGTGGCGGTGGTTTCTACAATTGGAACGGCTTAAGATATTTCCTCTATGAGTATGAAATGGAAAAAGTACGACAAAGAGGTAGCCAAAAGATAGATTGGAAACTGTTTGTAAAAGGAGAAAAGGATAAAATATCAATCGAGCACATTTACCCTCAAACTCCTGACAAGAAGTGTTGGAAAGAAAGTTTTAGAGAATACAAAAAACAAGAACGACATTATTTTCAAGGCACATTAGGAAATCTTCTCCCCTTGTCTCAAAGCATCAATTCTAGCTTGCAAAATGACTGTTTTGTTAACAAGAAAAACCCAAAATACAATGATAGAAAAGACAAAATCAGACAAGGTTATTCAGACGGTTCACATTCAGAGATAGAAGTTTCAAATTATCCTGATTGGAACGCAGACACAATTTTGGAAAGAAGCATAAAGCTATTAGAATTTATGGAAAAGAGATGGGACTTAAAATTTGAGGACGAAAGGTCAATGGCGGAACTGCTTTTCTTGGATTTTATGTACGAGGAAGAAATTGAAGAAACGAAATAAAAGTACGAGGGACATCGATGGCCATGCGTAATGCTGGCGGAACTGCTAACATGAAATCGAGAACATTTAATAAACTAAGTGCTGAACGGAAAGGAAAGAGTCTTGAGATTCCGCACTGCGCATAGCCGAAACTTTTCTACATATTGTGTAAATCGTGCTTCTAGATTCAATGACTTAAAGCATAGGCAGCACATTCGTTTTTTTGCCGACAGACTGGATAAGCCGGGTAAAGTGACCCACCTTCGCCGGATGAAACTGACCAGGGTAAACGAACTGCCTAGATTTGATCTATCCTTGGGTTAAACTTAGTTTTTATTTTTTAATTTTCTTCTCATTGATTCTCCTTTTATGTCGATTCTGTGTGCCGTGTGCACCAAACGGTCGAGGATGGCATCGGCCAGTGTTTTCTCCCCGATGATGTCATGCCATTTTGATACAGGTAGCTGAGAGGCTATTATGGTCGATTTTTGGCCATGCCGGTCCTCGATGATTTCCATGAGCGCGTGCCTGTTGATGTTGTCCAACGGTTTCAGGCCGAAGTCATCCAAGATGAGCAAGTCCTGTTTTTCAAGTTTGTTTATCTGTTTGTGATAGGAACCATCGGCCTTTGATGTCTTCAACATGGTAAAGAGCTTGGCGGTGTTGAAGTACATGACCTTTCGCCCCATGGAGCATGCCTGGTGGCCGATGGCCGAGGCCAGATAACTTTTTCCCACACCGGTACTACCGGTAATAAGTATGTTCTCCCTTTTTGGGATGAAGTCGCAAGAGCCTAGTCGCCGGACCAGGTTCTTGTCCAGTTGGCGTGACGGTCGGTAGTCGATAGCTTCCATGACGGCCGTATACCTGAACCTTGCGGACTTGGTCAATCGCTCTATCCTACGGTTGTGCCGGTCGTCCCATTCGCTCTGGATGAGATAGGCAATGAGTTCGTCATTGGTATAGTCGGTATCGGCACCTCCGGTTTCCATTGTTGTTGCAAAGGCCCTGTGCATTCCAAAGAACCTCATTTCTTTCATCAATTGCATTGTTTTTTCGTTCATATGTCCAGTTTTAAGTGTTTTTATTCATAGTATTTTCCGCCCCTTATGTTCTTGTGTTCGGGCATTTTCGTTCCTTCATCATTACGGTCATCGATCTGGTCCCATCCCTTTTTGAGGATGCGCTCTACCATATTGTAATTGTACGCCCCATATTCCGAGGCACGCCTACAGGCACTGTCAAGACGTTCCCTTCCGTACTTTTTGGCAAGGTGGAGTACGCCGAGGCAGGATTTGTAGGATTGCTCGGGGTGCTGCTTCTTTTCCAGGATGGCAATGATGTACCCTTTACAGTGTCCGCCGATATTGCCCGCCCAATCGATGAACCTTTCGCTGCTCCACTCGCTTACGAAACGATGGTGCGATGGCATATGGTCGGCCAAGGTGGTATAGCCGTATTTCTTCCTGTTCCTTGTATGTACGGCGAACCTTTCGTGCTTATGGTAGATCTCGACGATACTGTCGGTATAGACCAGCTTGACCTGTTTGCCTATATGTCTGTAGGGCACGCTGTAATAATGCTTGTCCTTCCCAAAATAGATATGGCTGTTCTTGTGTACGGTGGCCTGGGCATAGCGTTTTACCTCATAGCGTTTCCTTGGCAGGGGCATCAGTTCTCCCTTCTCGATTTCCATGAAAAGTGAACGCCTGGAATATTCCCTTCCCCTGAACGACATTGCGTTGTGTTTTTCCAACAGTTCCCTTATCGCCATGTTGAGATCCATTATGCTGTGGAATACCTGGTTGCGTAAAGGGGCGAACACCCTGGTATAGATTATCTTCACGGCGTTCTCCACTATGGCCTTGTCCCTTGGCCTATAGGTACGTGTGGGCAGTACCGCCGTTTCGTAGTGTTCGGCAAAGTCGGCGAACACCTCGTTGACCTTGGGCTCGTAACGGCTGCTCTTGGTGACCGCCGACTTCAGGTTGTCGGGTACCAGGGCCTTTGGTACGCCGCCATAGAACCATAGGGAGTTCTCGGTGCAGCGGATGAAGTCCTCCAGTTTTTGGCTTGCACAGGCCTCTACATAAGTGTATTGGCTGCTGCCGAGTATACACACGAACACCTCCAGTTCCTTCAGTTCACCGGTGTCCCTGTCAACGATGTGGAGTTTCTTTCCCGTGAAGTCTATAAAGAGCTTGTCGCCGGCCTTGTGCTCCATGTGCATTACAGGCGAGGTCTCCTTGCGCCATTCGGCGTACCAGTACTTGAACTGTGAGAGTTTGAAGCCATCGGGATGCTTGGCATAATATTCCTCCCACAGCAACTGTCGGGTAACCCCGGTCTTTCTTATTTCCTTGTCAAAATAGGGAAAGTACTGCCTTAAGGTCAGCAACCGTTGGCTCTTGCGCTTTTGCCCGTCCTTAAAGAGGCCGTGGAGTTCCTCCAGGGTCATCTTCTCCACTTCGTAGGCAGTAAAACGGTACCGCTTGAAGAATTCGATGTACTTCCTGACCGTGACACGGGATATGACCAATTGTTGGCTTATCCCCCGTTTGCTCGTGCCGGAGGTGTAAAGTTTGTAAATCAGTTTTGTTTTTCGCATGTCTATCTGCTTGTTCGCCATGGTGCTTTTTAACAAAAAAAGCACTTAGACTTTTTACAGATAGATCTAATCTAAAGGTGGTCCACTTTGGCCCGGCGAAGGTGGGTCACTTTCGTCCGGCCAGCTATGGTCACTTTGAACCGGCGAGGGTGGTATACTATGTCCGGCGTTTCCACTAGGACTAACCTGTTTTGGCTAAACTCGATGATGGTCATATCATCCCTATTATCGAAACGAAGAATTTCATTATTGATTAATTCGTATTGGTCTTTTTCAACATTGGCAAAGGCAGCTACATCACCACAGCTTAATCCGTTTTCGTTTATAGTATAGGAATCTTTTCCTTCGTCAGCGGGACCATCACTAAAAAAAGTAAGGTTGTCCTTTAAGCATTGGCGGATTTCATTACTATTATATAAATCTATATTTACCGTACCGTCGCCATTTATATCTACGGCAGTATTGGACATGATAGCCTCGTACTCCCATTGGCCGAACAAAGCTTGCTTCCTATCCGATTCCGCAACATTGTCGTCGTCGCTATTGCACGAAAAAATTAGCAGCATCGGGAATGCAAGAATGATGAAAATATTTGGTTTCATGGGAATTGGCCTTGGGTTATTACAAATATATCACTAAGGATTACATATTTTAAACAAGAATTTTCGAAATTAATTGTGCGTAGGCAAGATAAATGCATGGAGCGCTTTTTCTGCGCCTCCATGCTTTTATGCGCGGTGCCGAGGATGTTTAAAAACCGTAGCCGGAAAGACGACCGAGCGGGCCAGCTTTGCGTGCCCGCTCTGTCAGGATTGGAGGTGGAGAGTTTTAAACTTCCGCCTTGGAACTTGGATAAACACGTCCCTGTCCCTCCTCATTAATATATACTAACAGTTCTTATAGTCAAATCTCTTCACTAGAAAATGTTTTGCCAATTTCTTGAAATAATATTTCTCATTAGAAGTTTTATCGATATTACGCAGTGTCTTTTATGTAAGCCCCTTCCGGAAACTTTCCCCAATCTAGACCCTTCAGTCAATATTCGTATATTGGCAAGTACTTAGGAATTTAGCGATACCGTTGGTTGGTGATAATATGAAGAAAATGGGGCGAGTCTTGGAAAAGAGCTCAGCATTTTGGATAATGGCGAAAGTGTGCTAAAAAATATTGATAACTAATTGAGCCTATATTTGAGAAATAACTACTTCATAAACCACACCCAAACCGTTTCATCCGCCATCTTGTTATTCGAGGTAAACGCACTATTTTTTTTCCTCGATATTCCAGAAAGGAAGGGAATTCCATCATAGAATGAAATCATTATAGGTTATAAACCTTTGTTTAACTAGTCTTAAAGATTGTTGTGGGCTATTTACAATCTACGAAATCGCTTAAAATGCTGAACGCTTCTTACTAAGGGCGGACTTGTTCAATCCATTCTTTGGTCTTCTCGAGATGAAGGGTTTCGAGACTGGCCTACAATAGTTATTTAGCTTTGATGCTGATTTCTTATTTTATATTTTTTGTAGGTACAATTAAAATAGGAATTTTGGCATGCCGAACGACCGTGACCGCCGTATTGCCTATCAGTACATTTTCAAGTACTCCATGGCTATGCGTTCCCATAACCAAAAGTTCAATTTTATTTTTTACGCAGTAGTCCAGAATGGCGTCTGCGGTTTCGCCTTTCAACACCTCGGTCTTGATGTCCCCGCTTCCCAAATGTTGGGCCGAGGCCGATAGAAAATTCTCGGCACCATGAACCAGTTCGTCAACCACTTCCAAATTGTTCTTGGCAAAAGCACTCGTATAACCCATTATGGGTGAATAATCAATGTCATAATAGGTAGCATCGGTAATTACATGTACCAATGTAGTTTGAGCTCCCAGTGCCTTGGCATAGTCATAACCTGTTTCAGCTACTTTTTCTGCGGACGGATTATAGTCCAGCGCAATACATATTTTTTTCATTCTTCATTAATTTATTGAAAAGAGACCAGAAAAACTGGCCCCTTTTGTTCATAAAAAAATAGAATACATCTAATTACGAATTGTAAAATTAGGATAATGCTCCAAAAACTTTTCTTGGGTCTTTTGGCATGTTCGTCTGCCTTTTCTCCCAAGCCTTGAATTCTTACTCTAGTTTTTATTCTTTTTTCAATAAAACATCTTCGTTCTATTTAGACCCTTCTACTAGATCTATTCTCCTTTTTTAGTAAGCAGCTTAGTCTTCATAGCCTCCAATTCTTCCGAGGCTTTCTTACATTTTTTATGTGCTTTTACCTTTTTTTCTTCTTCATTGGCGGTATGATGGTCGTAAACCTTCAGTGAAAATCTTTTGTGCCGATCATGTAATCTCGCCAATTGATCCCTATGTTCTATATCATGTTCCATACGTTCTTGTTTTAAATTCGAAAATTTCTTTGTTATCCTATGATTTATCGCTTATTAAACCAATTTTAGAAATGTAGATTTCAAAATCAGTAGTTATTTATTTTTACTTCCCTAATGATTTTGACAATTGACCAAAAAAGAACAGCCCATTGAATCATCGCACTTTTCGGCTAAAAATGTTGAAGGCGACACTAATCGAG
>Ga0208449_1000140_pt1 | contig 68523 bp, 59 predicted proteins | sample MalvireepMed_s17_FD_184247 | JGI IMG/M metagenome (GOLD analysis project Ga0208449, IMG submission 184247) | Marine viral communities from the Global Malaspina Expedition - Malaspina viral metaG DeepMed_s17 (SPAdes) (version 2) | ecosystem: Environmental > Aquatic > Marine > Oceanic | place...
GGTGATGGAAAATTTACTGATAAAAACCTAAGATTGTCCTTGACATCTCAAGAAATTGTGGTACAATACCCTATAGATACAGAAAGTGTGATCTATACAAGAGTACAAGGATGTTATTACTTTATGGATGATTTTGAAGACTATGAATGTGACTATATTGCTGAACTCAGCCATATTGAATACAACATAGAAACCAGAATGTTTGATGCAACTTATGAGGTGAACGAAGGATGAGAATGTTATACTGGAGTAGACTATATGTTATATTTGGAAAGGCTGCCATAATAACAGCCATATGTTAAGGAGACGATATGAATATTCACATATCAAACACATGTTTAGAAACTATGCTTAAGCTTGGTATGATTAATGACTTCACAGACGACGGATTCGTCTTACATGAGGACGCAGGTTGGCAACCAGCGGGTGATGTTATTGAATACTATTTAGGCATGGAGGAGTATGAGCTTGAAAAAGCAAAAGAAACGGTACGAGCGTCAGTCGAAAGACGAGCAAGCCAAGGACAAAAAGAAACCCAAGCGTTTACCAAAGGGTAAACTAAAGGATGATCTCAAGCGTTGGGATCAAACTAATTGGGAGAAATACAGTGATGAACTATAGGAGAACTTATGAGTCACGAAATGTATGAAAATGACCACGCACTTTATGTAGGTAAACCAGCGTGGCACGGACTGGGAACAGTCGTAGAGAATGCACCTACAACTATGGATGCTATGCGTATGGCTAAGATGGACTTCGGTGTTGTACTTAGTAGTCCGTTGATTGCTGATTACGATGGCTTAGCAGATCGACAAACAAAGCCTAGTAAGTTCCATGCAACAGTACGAACTGATACTGAAGAAGTATTAGGTGTAGTTAATAAACACTACAAGATAGTACAGAACGAGGAACTGTTTGAGATCGCCGATGCATTACCTAATGCTAAGGTAGAAACAGCAGGGACTCTATTCAATGGAGCACAATCATATATCCTGATGAAGGATGATGAGTGGGCTGTCAATGGCAACGATGAGATGCATGAGTATCTATGCCTAATGAACAGTCATAATGGTACGCTTAGCCTATCGGCTTTACCTACCTCAATCAGAGTTGTATGTAACAACACATTGAGCTGGGCTATCAGTGAAGGCTCACAACGTATGATTAAACTGAAGCATACAGGTGATATCGATGCTAAGATCCTTAGTCTTAAGGATGCACTAGAAGAGTGGAAGAATCACAAGACTGCATTCCGTGGTGCTGTTCAACAACTGGGCAGTAAGCGATGGTCTGCTGAAGAGATTCAAGGCTTCTGGATGGAATGCTATCAGATGTTCGAAGGTGAAGTGCCAACAGCACGGTCATCTTACACACAAGAGGAACACAACTCTCGTAAGAAAGCCATGGCTACAATGCAAGGCTTTACTGAGACCTTTGATAAAGAGGTGAAAGAGTTTGGAGGAGACAGTGCATGGCTTGCTGCTAACGCAGTAACCAACTGGCTGCAACACAAGAAGCGTAGAACAATCGAAGCTACCATTGCTAATAAACTTATTGGTGATGCTAGTAGAGACTCTACTCGTGTGATGCGAAAGGCACTGACGCTAGTATAATCAGATGACACAGTGTCGTATGGTTACTCATAAGAACAACAGCATTTACTGTGCTGATATACTAACAACGCCCTGCCCCACAGGCGGTAAAGAACGGTGGGCATGGGAATCTGGCTCATATAATTCCAGCGTCATAGGGATGACCTATGACCGACTATTGTACCCTGTCGTTAAACGACCAAGCTCGGACACCGTGAGTACACGAGTGATAGGCGTAACCTATCTACAATACAATGGGGAGTAGTAGGCATATGAAGCAGCTACCGAAGTGATGAGGTGTACAAGGAAACATATTCACGCTACTACTCCCCGACAATTTAATATTAAAATCTTTAGATTTTTTACTTGACAAAGTGTAAAAGTATGGTATAATATACCTATGAATGATCCAGAGCATGATCGAATGTCTTTTAGAATTAGTATTCTTATAGTGATATTAATTCTATTTTATATCAGAGGCTGTACTTAAGGAGTATCTATGGGCGTTGAGGGAGAAGATAATAGTCGTATCAGTAGTAATTGGGATCATACCAAGAACTGGAAGAAGATGAGAGACAAGCAGCATAAAATGAAAAAGGCTCTCAAGGCGGGTAGGAAGTACCATAACTTATGGAAGCCTACTGAGATGGGTAGTGCAGGTAAAGGCAGCAGACCTAGACCTGTTGATAAAGAGATTTATGATTTGAATTATGACCTAGCATTTGGTCGCATTACCAAAGAAGAGCATGCTAAAAGGATAGAAGAACTTGAAGGATAATAAATGGGACTCACTAACTAAAGGTGAGCAAATGAACCGTCATACATATCAAGTAACTATGGAAGAAGAAATGCTATTGACCTCAAGGGAGAGGTACTGGCGTGAGTATAACCGTGCACCTGATGAAGGAGTACCAGAGCAGAAGACATTAGATGGTGTTGTTAAGCGACTAGCTCCGCTCTATCAGGAGTGGATAGATACTGTCTGTTCTAATACTAAGACACCTCAGTGGGTATACCCAATGTTATTGTTAGGTGCTGATAAGATGGCTGATCTAACTATAAGATGTTTAATGAAAGCTTGGTTAACTCCTAGTATATTTGGATATAAGTTTGCTGAATTACATAGACCACCGACTGCTCAAGTGCTGTCTAATCTTATTGCTCAAGAAGCAATGAATATTATATCCTTTCAACAAGCAAAAGAAATTAATAAAGATGAATGGAAGAAACAGTCTAAGTTTATAAAGAACTGGACACCTAAGAGATGTATTGCTTTTGCTAAGAAGGTAGGTACTGTATTGGATATGCCTCTTAAGAAGCGACAAGATTTTGGGCATCATATGATTCGCATCGCAGAACAAAGCGAGGTGGTAACAACATATACAAAGCGAGAGAAAACTAGGGGTGGCTATAGAAACTACCTGTTTGTTGAATTAAGTTCTGATATATTAAGAGACTTACATGAACAGCACTACCTTCTAGAGTTATCTTCTTTATTATATAGACCTATGATGACACCGCCTGTTGATCATACTATGACCCTATCGGGTGGGCACCTAACACCAGAGATAAGAAAACCAGTGGTCCAGAAATATAGATCTAATGTATACGAGGATAAGAAAGAAGAGCAGAAGTATTCCGAACCATCGCAATTAGTTTTAGATGGTGTTAATGGATTGCAGAAAACTGAGTGGACTATTAATGTAGTAGTGTCTGAGGTTATGAAAAACCTATTTGAAAACAATACACTTCTATGTAACCTACCAGCATATAACTTTGAAGAGTTTATGTATACCGCAGAGTATCCTAAAAATGGTACTAAGACTGAGCAAGCTATCTGGTGCCAGCATCGTGAAGAAACATGGTGTAATTGGTATAAACAAGAACAGGCTAGAGGAAGGATGCTTGTCCGCCTCACTTTGGTTGAGAAGATTAAGAGATGGTCTTTCTTTTATATGCCTTATACCTTAGACTTTAGAGGTAGAGCATACTCGGTATGTGAATTACTATCTCCCCAAAGTTCTGATTTAGATAGAGGTTTAATCATGTTTGCTAATACAATGGAGCAAACTGAAGATGGTAGATACTGGCAGAAAGTTTATCTTGCCAATCTATTTGGTATGGATAAGATAAGTTTAGATGAAAGAGTTTCATGGGTAGATAGCAACTGGGAAAGGTTTACTAACATTGCTGCTGATCCTTACTCAGATTATTTTTGGGTAGATGATGCAGCTAAGAAGAATAAATCATTCCAAAGACTCGCTACTATTATAGACTTAACGAGGACTGATGGGTTAACACAAGTACCTGTACATATTGATGGTAAATGTAATGGATCTCAGCATTGGTCTGCGTTAATGCGTGATATAATTATAGGAGATCTTACTAATGTAAATCCTTCTACAATGCCTCAAGACTTGTATCAATATGTTGCAGATAAAGCTACTGAGTACTGTATACATATGGCTAATGAGAATCCCCTATATCAGGAGTTTTTAAATTACTGGAAAGATGGTATAGATAGGGTAGTAACTAAGAGATCTACAATGTGTGATTCATATGGTCTTACCTTCTATGGTATACAAAAGTATACTAGATCTGAGGGTCATGTTGATTGGATACCTAAAGAAAGAAGAGGTGGTGCAGTAGTGGAGCTAGCTAGAGCTATAGAAGCTGGGCTTAATACCACATTGCAAGAACCAAACAAAGGTAAGGAATATTTAAAAGAACTAGCAACCGAAGCATCGAATAATAATAAACAGTTAACATGGACTACGCCGTCTGGTTTTAAAGTGGTTCATATATACACTACAACAGGAACTAGAAGATCTTTAGCGAAACTATTTAATAATAAAGAGCTACAATTCTTTTACAAGACTACTGATGTAGATTCAAGGGCTGTTAGACAAGCTATATCACCTAACTATATCCATTCATTGGATGCAGCTCATATGTTTTTGACAATTTTTGCTTTAATAGCACTTAATTTTAGAGATTTCTCTATGATACATGATTCTTATGGGTGTCACGCACCCTTGGTTAGTGTAATGAGAGACGCAATACGAAAGGAGTTTTATGAAATGCATAAACCACAACTGTTAGAAAAATTTCGGGAAGAAACCCAAGAACTTATTGGGAAAGTGTTACCTAAGTCACCTATTACTGGAGACTTGGATATTAATTTAGTGTTAAAATCAGATTACTTCTTCTCATGACTCATTTCTTTATAGACAGTGAGCATGATATGGAGGTGAACATAACATATTTAACCGAGCTTGCAAAATCAAAAGATTATTCTAAGATAGACATAACATTCCCTTCTAAGTTTATGATGATGACTTTTATGGATAATCTTTTAAATAATTTTGCCGATGAACACGTACCAGAACATACTAATATGGACATTAGTATCTTTGTACCAGGAGGAGATAATGAATAAGAATGATGTTGTTTGGAATGGTATTAAATATAATTCCAAGAAGGATCCTAACCTTAACGAACTTCAGGAGATGCATATGAATGAAGAGATAAATTTATATGAACCTATTGAAGCTTACTATGTTAAGTGGGATCATGATATAGATGGTGATAATCATAATCCTATTGAAGAGACAAAGGTAAGGAAAGATCTTCCTTGCATTTCTCAGCAATGGAAAGAGGATTATAATAGGAGATTAAAGAATGGCTAGAGTATTATGTATTGGAGACTTACATTTACCTGCTATCCACCCTGACTACCTACAATTTGTAAAGGATTTGAAACGAAAGTATAAAACAAATACTACTGTATTTATAGGTGATGTGTTAGATCATCACTCGATATCGTTTCACCAAAAGAATCCTGAATTGCCATCTGCAATTGATGAGCATGAGCAAGCTATTAAAGGTATGAAGGCGTGGAAGAAGGCGTTCCCTGAAGCTATGGTATGCATTGGTAACCATGATGAACGAGTACATCGTTTGTCAGCTACTGCGGGGATTCCTTCTATGTATCTGGTAGATTACGTAGAGTTATATGATACACCTAATTGGGAATGGGACTACTCATTTCTAATTGATGATGTTATGTATACTCATGGCACAGGAGCAGGCGGTCAACGACCAGCCTATTCTGCTGCTATAAAGTTAGGACATAGTGTGGTGATGGGTCATGTACATAGTAATGCTATGCTACAGATTTTACAATCACCAACTCAAAGGATCTTTGGTTTAAATGTAGGGTGTGGTGTTAATACACATCACCGTGCTATGAATTATGCTAAGAATCATTTGAGTAAGCCAGTACTAGGTGCTGGTGTTATTATTGATGGAAAGCCATCATTAAAGTTAATGTAATTTGAAAAATTTTGCTGAAAATTTTTAGAAAGTCAGCATTATTTACTTGACAAATTACAAATGTATGGTATAATATCCATATAAGATTTTCAAACAGTCAGATAAAGGAGACAAAATGACAATGACAGCGAAAATGAAACAGTTTGTAACAGAAACTTTAGAGGTAGTATACGGACATCTTCATCGTCCAGATGATAAGTTCGGAGCTGATTCTGCTAATCACAATATAACTGTGATCGTAGATAAAGACTTTCAAGTTGTACTTGATAACCTAGAAAAAGAATCTGGAGCAACAAAGATTAATGGTATGCGTGTTGATGATGATGGTCGTACTTTACTAAAGGTCAAATCAAAGATCTTTGTTAAGAAGGGCGATCAAACATTCCCATGTCGTGATGCCAATTCAATTAAGACTGAGGCTACACCCTTTGGTGGAGACAAGGTTAGACTACGATTGAATCCTACAATTCTAGAGAGAGACAACAGTATGAGTATCTATCTTAATGGATGTCAAATTGTTGAGAAGAATGCTTTAGATACTGGTGGATTTGATACAGTAGAAGATGGTTTCGATGGCAGTACTTGGACAGCACCCGCTGCTACACAAGAATTACCTGCTGAAACCGAAGACCCCCTACCATTCTAATGGAGTGGGTCTTTCCTATAAGCCCCATTGCAGCGAGTAGACCCCGTGTGTCAAAGCACGGGGCTTACTTTGCTGGTGCTTATAAGAAATTTAGAAAGGAAATGATAGATTTAATTCCTACTATTATTGGTGATGATTTTATACCACTTGAAAAACAACTCAAGGTAGACGTTGAGTTCTATATAACTCAACCAAATAAAACCAAACTAGATTCACCTAGAGCAGACATAGATAATTTTCTTAAAGCCTGCTTTGATTCTTTAAATGGTTGGTTATGGGAAGATGATCGTCAAATTATTCAGGTGTATGCAAGCAAAGAGTGGGCACCTAAAGATACTTCAGGCTATTTTGTTATAGGCATAGAGGAAATCGAAAGGATTACTAGAGATGTATTTAGAAAAAATCGTGATTGAAGAAGATGATGAAGGCTGTGTAATTATTGACGATGGGGAAGGAGAATAAATGGTTGTAGTTTATTGTATATTTTTTGGTATTTATTTATGGGGGATAATTAATGGAAAAGTTTAAAAAAGTTTTAGCCAGTACTATGGCTGTATTATTAGGAGGATGTAGTGCTATACATAAAGTATTTGTTCCATCACCTAGCGCAATGGAACAAGCTATTCAGGTCATGGATACGCCTGTCAATAATTGTAGCCCTATGCTTGGTTGGCTTGGTGGTATCTGTACCCTTTCTGGTATGGCTCTGCTTGTGCTGTCTGGTGGTCGAATGGGATACCAGCCGTTGATCGGTGGAGTTTTATTCGTAATATTAAATTATGCCCTAGCTTTATATGCTAGTTGGTTCTTCCTTCCTATGGTGGTTGCAACAGGTGCAATCTCATTAGCATGGGCAGGTAAAATAGTTATGGGGATTTATAAGGAGAAAAAAAATGGTAGAAATATTTGATACAGTGGTTGGAACACTATGTTATACGGCGGTAGTCTTTATAGCAGGTGCTCTTATTGGTAAACCAATGTGGGAATGGATGCGTAAAAGTATGCCTTGGTCGGGGAAATAAATGTCTAAGGTAACAACAAGAGAACAATGTCCTGCCTGCGCCAGTCGTGGGCAGGACAACTCTCAAGATAACCTAGCAGTATATGATGATGGTCATAAATATTGCTACGCTTGTGAGTATAGAGAGAATGGTAAAGGAACAACTATGAAAACTAGTTCCAAACTTAATAAGTTTTATTCAGGTAATCCCGTATCTAATAGGGGTATTACAGAGAAAACTATGAGAATGTATGGATATGAAACTATATCGAATGACGGTAAGAGAGCAGAGATTGCTTCGTTCTATCGTGATGGTACAGTAATAGCCCAACATCTTAGAGGTCCTAACAAAACCTTTAGATGGGTCGGTGATTCGTCTGCTCCCACACTATGGGGACAGCACCTCTGGAAGAACACTGGCGGTAAACGCTTAGTGATTACAGAAGGTGAGTACGATTGTATGACAGTAAGTCAACTGTTTAATAATAAGTGGGCAGTAGTTAGTCTACCAAATGGTGCAGCAGGTGCAATCAAAGCTATTAAAGATAACCTTGAGTTTGTTAGTGGCTATGATGAGATTGTTCTTATGTTTGATAATGATCAGGCAGGACAAGAGGCAGCACAATCTGTTGCAGAGTTTCTTCCACCTTCGAAGTGTAAGATTGCTACTCTACCATACAAAGATGCTAACGAATGTTTACAAAAGAATGACTCTCAAGCTGTAGTTACGGCTGTATGGGAAGCACAACAGTACAGCCCAGACGAAATTCTTCACGTTAAGAATATAGAGAGTACGGTTAATGTCGACAGTACTGTATACCCCTTCCCCTTCCACTCACTGACTGAGTTTTTGGTGGGTCAAAGGTCAGGTGAGATTACACTATGGGCTTCTGGTACTGGGTCTGGTAAGACTACTATCATCAGAGAACTAATATACGATCACTTGGTAAATGGTAGATCTGTTGGTGCTATCATGTTAGAGGAAGCACCACAAGAAACTATGGACGATATGATATCTCTTATGATTAATAAACCAGTAAGAGTTATCCGTGCTACTAGAATGATGAACGAGTTAAGAACTAAGCTTGGTCAAGATCCTATTAGCATGAGTATCATTGATGACTTAACAGATGAAGAATATGCAGAAGCTAGGAAACAACTTAATGATACTAACTTCTATATATATGATCATCTTGGAAACAATGGATTGAAGAACCTGTGTTCACGTATGGAATACATGGCTGTGTCTTTAGGTGTAGAGGTTATCGTGCTTGATCACATAACAGCCGCAGCTACTGGTCTCATGGGTGGAGACAGGGATTATGATGGAGGATCATCCGAAAGACTTCTTATTGATAATATCATGAAAGAATTCAGAGGACTTGTTTCTCGGACTGGTGTTAGAATAGATGTAATATCCCAACTAAAGAAGACTAATAAGGCTTACGAAGAAGGAGATAGGATTACTCTTCAAGACCTAAGAGGTTCTGGTTCACTATCCAGTGTTCCAAATACTGTTATAGGATTAGAAAGAGATAGACAAAACCCAGACACTATGATTGCTAACACCACAACAATCAGAGTATTAAAGAATAGACTTACAGGTAAGGCTGGGGTCGCAACATGCTTATACTATGACCATGACAATGGTAGATTAACTGAACTAGACTGGGCACTAGATGATGAGGGTAAGGTTTTACTACACACATGATGATAGTGACAGGTAGTCCCAGAGCAGGGACAAGTTTAGTTATGCAAAGTTTAAAGATCTTTGGGTTACCTATCGAGGGTGCGAAATTCCATGAGGATTTTCCTATCGTCGAAGGTAACCCAAAAGGTTACTACGATATACCCTTTCAAGAACAGATCGATGCTGCTAAGAACGGTGGCTTTGGAGATAAGTATGAGGGTAAGGTAGTTAAGTTATTCGGTGAGTCACTACTTCTTGCTGACCCATCTATAGTTACTCATATAATTGTATGTAAACGAAGAGACACAGGGGCACAAGATCGTAGTTGTATGAAGCTTATTAAACAGGAACGAGAGTTTGATAATGATTCAGAGATACGTAATAACCTTATAACTATTCTGAAGGATGTAACTTTAGAACAGTTAGCATATAGAAGAGATGCTTATAATCACATGATAGAAACATTTCTTTCGCGTTGGTCAGGATATTCTATGGATGTTTATCTTGAAGATATGAGATACAATACAGTAGCTACACTAACAGAGTTACAAGACTTCTTCGATGCTGGAGGAAAAAAAGAATTAAAAAAAGCAATTGAAAATGTAGGAGAGTAATATGAAAAAACTATTGTTTGATATTGAGACCGATGGTCTTAATGAAATAGTTATAAATGGGAAGGGCAACGCAGTCCCCGAAGGGACTAAAGTCTTTTGTCTTTGTACAAGAGACTTCGACACTGGATCAGTCAATGCGTATGTTGGACCCGGCATTAAAGATGGTGTTGAAGCATTACGTTGTGCTGATTTAATTATAGGTCACAATATATTAATGTTTGACATACCTTTCTTAGAGAGACTGTATGGTAAGATATATACCGACACCTGTGATACCCTTGTAGTATCTAGGTTAATGTATCCTGATCTACATAACCACCCACTTGGTGGTAACTCTCTAAAGCATTGGGGTAAACATTTAGGGATAGAAAAGATGGAGTATGATAACTTTGATTACTTCTGTGAAGAGATGCTTGAGTATTGTCTTCAAGATGTAGAGGTTAATGCTGAGATCTACAATACCCAACAAAATTTTATAGAGAAATATAAAAAGAACATAGCACTAGAGCACATAACAACTAAGATCATATCACTACAAATTAATAATGGTTTTGGTTTTGATTTAGAGGCTGCGGAACAGTTGCAGATGCAGTTGTTATGTGAGAAAGCTAAGATAGATGATAGGATGCGGCACATATTTCCCCCTATTGTAGAAGAGAGATGGTCTGACAAGACGGGTAATCGTTTAAAGGATAAAGTAACTGTCTTTAATCCCGGATCACGGCAACAGATAGCATCTCGCTTAACTACGAAGTATGGATGGAAGCCACCCCTAACAAATAAAGGTAATCCTAAAGTAGACGCGGCTGTACTTAAGAAGTTAGATTATCCTGAGGCTAAGGAACTTGTAAACCAGTTTGATATAATGAAACTAGAAAGTCAAGTTGCTGACTGGATCAAGAGAGCGTCTGCTTCTAGGGATGGTAGGATACATGGTAATGTTAATGTACAAGGAACTGTGACTGGTCGTATGACAGCTAGTCAACCTAACATGCAGCAAGTATCTGGTGATAGTAGAGCAAGAGCTTTGTTTAAACCAAGAGATGGCTGGGTACAGGTGGGTATAGATGCTAGTGGATTAGAAGCTAGGATGCTGGCTAACCGCATGGCACCTTATGACAGCTTAGAATATGGTAAGATTATTCTTAATGATGATATACATGAAGCTAATCGTAAGGCTGCTGGCTTAACAAACCGAGATCAAGCAAAGACTTTCTTCTATGGTCTGATCTATGGTGCTGGTAACCAGAAAATAGGTGAGATAGTTGGTAAGAATTCTTGGACTGGTGGTAAACTAAAAGAAAAGTTCTTCAAGAATATCCCTGCAATCAAGAAGGTTATGGATAACTGTGCTTTTCAGGTTGCTGATAAGAAAACTATTACACTACTGGATGGTAGAGAGGTACCATGTAGAGCTAAACATGTAGGTCTTAACGTACAACTACAGGGTGACGGTGCTATCGTGATGAAGCTAGCTTTATGTATACTTATAAACAAACTAAGTAAGTATAAGGGTAAGTATGGATTAATGGCTACTGTACATGATGAGTGGCAGTTCGAATGTGATCCTATGATAGCTGAAGAACTAGGTAAACTAGGTTGTGAAGCTATTAAGGAGGCAGGTGAGCGGCTAAGTTGTGTCATGCCTCTTGCTGGTGACTATTGCATTGGTAAGGATTGGAGTGAGTGTCATTAAGAATTATAAAGTATTTGTTATGTTTTACAGTGGGCTTAGTAAGCCGTGTATATTTAAATCCTTAATGGACTTAGGTAAACTATTCTTTATACCAGGCGCTAACTTGGAACACGTATGTTTATTCCTGCATGGAGAGGATGAAGATCTTATGTATCATGTAGGGAAAAGAGAAACTGTGGGGTGGAGAAAGGCTAAGTGGATGCATAAAGCATTCTATCCTGACAAGGCTGTATTCTTTGGCACAAAGTCAGTAAGTAAAGAGTGGATTGATGCATGCCCCATCATTAAGTTTAATTTTATAAAAATATTATTATGGTATTTTGTTACACGGTGGTTCAGTAAATGGATGCCTAAAGATAACTGTGCTATAGTTACATGTCAATTGTTAAGGGAACTTGGTTATCCTGTAAATGATAATGTTGTGCCCACATTAATGTGGAAGGAGATAAATAATGCAGATGATACTAATATCTGGTCAAGCTGGAGTAGGGAAGAGTATGCTAGCTAAGCTAATAGCTGAAGAAGTGTTTAGACTTGGTCTAAAGCCAGTCTTTCTATCCTTTGCTAGTCCACTCAAAGAAGACGCTGTTCGTAAAGGTTACTCTAAAGAAGATAATCCAGTAAAATATAGAGAGTACTGTCAAGAGATAGGTGCAGCCAGAAGAGAGGAAGATCCAGACTATTGGGTTGTAAAATTTGATGAGTCTCTTCAGGATATAGTAAAGGAAGAAAAGAAAGATATAGAAGCTAACGCTAAATACTGGGAGAGAGTAGTGATTGTTGATGATTGTCGTTATGTAAATGAACTAGCATACGGGGTTTTATATAATGCAACAACTCTGTTCATGGCTTATGGAGAAAGAACTATAGAAGATTTCGAATGGAGGAAACACCCCTCCGAAGAAATGTCTCGATCTCTAGAGAATGGAGAAGACATACTGTTACACCAGTTTAGTGATGTGGTTTATAATGATTCCTCTGAATCTGATCTTATTAAAATAGTTAAAGCTAATGTTCCTATATGGTGTGGCACAGAAATAGAAACAGATGAGGAAGAAATAGATGCCTTGCCTTTACTACAAGATGTTATGGACAATCTAATGGACATGCTATTCCTATCAGATCCCGAAGAAGAAGAGGAGGAAGAGGATGAAGATACCGAAGACAGCGATTCTTGATGCTGATATAATAGCATATAAAGCTGCGTGTTATGTAGATATAGAAGGCTATGATCATATGGAAGACCGTATTAATGATGACATAAAGCGATGGACACCTAAAGAAACAGATTCTATTGTAATATCCTTCTCATGTAAGAGAAGAGATAATTTTAGAAGAGGTGTATGGGAAGGCTATAAAAAGAAAAGAGATTCTAGTGTTCACCCAGATTCCTTAAGTGATTGCCGTGCATATATGTCCGATAAGTGGGAAACTATAGTAGAGCCGTCGCTTGAAGCTGATGATATAATGGGTATATATGTATCAAGAGGAGAGATGCTCGGGGTTACAATAGATAAGGATCTAAAGACAATCCCAGGATATCACTGGAACCCTGATAAAGATAAGGCTATACGCTACATATCAGAAGAAGAAGCGGATAGGTTCTTCCATCTACAGTGGATGACTGGTGACCCAACTGATGGTGTCCCTGGTCTTTGGAGAATTGGTCCAAAGAAAGCTACCAAGTTATTGGACGAATGGGATATTGATAAGTGGGACGAAGAGATATTAAAAATGTATGATGAGTGTAAGCGAGTAGTAGAGCTAGACGTAGACTCTAGAGACTTTGCATTATCTATGGCTCATAGTGTTAGGATACTACGAGCTAATGAATATGACTTTAATACCCAACAGGTAAGCTTATGGTTACCTATAGTTGGGTCTAACAATAATAAGGAGTAAGGATGGATCAATTTCAGGAGTTTGTTGTAACAAGAAGTTACTGTAAATGGATAGAAAATTTAGGGAGGAGAGAAAGCTGGAATGAATGCGTAGATCGGTATTACGATTACTTTGGAGATCGCTTTCCAGAAATATTGGGAGAGGATTGGGACGAAATAAGAAGATCGACTATAGACAGAGAAGTCTTCCCCTCTATGAGAGCACTCATGACCGCAGGAGTTGCGGCAGAGGTAGACGATACGTGCCTATACAACTGTTCTTACCTACCAATAAATACCGTTAGATCCTTTTCAGATGTATTATATATACTCTGTTGCGGGACAGGTGTAGGGTTTTCCTGTGAATTTAATGAGATATCACAGCTTCCAGATATACCTGACATAGAAAGAGATGATAAACTAGAAATAATTGTTAAAGATTCCAGACGGGGCTGGGCAGAGGCGTTCAATGACCTATTGTCAGCCCTATATTCTGGTCTGCATCCCACTTGGGATACATCAGCAGTACGCCCCAAGGGTTCTAGACTAAAAACCTTTGGTGGTAGAGCATCTGGTCCTGAGCCACTGGAAAGATTGTTTAAGTTCGTAGTTAAATTATTCTACGAAGCTAATGGTCGTAAGCTACATCCCATAGAGGTACATGATATTATATGCATGGTGGGAGAGATAGTCATATCTGGTGGAGTTAGGCGTAGTGCCTTGATATCTTTATCAGACCTTGATGATCGTGCCATGAGGATGGCTAAGTCTGGTGCTTGGTGGGAAACATCAGGTCACAGAGCCTTAAGTAATAACTCTGCTGTATATATCAGCAAGCCTAACATGGGTAGATTTCTTGAAGAGTGGTCATCTTTATATGATTCACGATCTGGTGAGCGTGGTATCTGCAATAGAGAAGCTATGAATAATATAGCTTTATCTTCAGGTAGAGAGCCTGCTTCTTGGGGAACCAATCCCTGTAGTGAAATAATACTAAGACCAAAACAATTTTGTAACCTGAGTGAGGTAGTAATAAGACCTTATGATAACCTTGCTACACTTCGAAGGAAGGTTAAACAGGCTACTATTTTAGGAACAATACAATCAGCGTGTACCAGATTCACGTACTTAGATCCAGAGTGGAAAGCTAACTGTGATAAAGAGAGACTGCTGGGCGTATCATTCACTGGTATATATGATAACAAACTAATGTCTACTCCAAGTAAAGAGTTAGAAGATATACTAGTAGAGTTAAGAGATGTTGCTGTTGAAACTAATAAAGAATGGGCAGAAAAGCTAGGCATTGATCCTTCAAAGTCTATTACATGCTGTAAACCATCTGGTACTACGTCATGTGTAGCTGGAACTTCATCTGGGATTCATCCTAGGTATTCAAAATATTATATAAGAAGAGTTAGGATTGATAAAGACAATCCACTATGCTTATTCATGCAGGATATGGGTATACCAAATGAACCGTGTGTTCAGAAGCCTGATACTACTACGATATTTTCCTTCCCGATAAGTTCACCAGATAGTATACTAACATACGAAACATATGATCCCATGGATCACTTAGAGCTATGGCTTATGTATCAAAAGCATTGGTGCCATCACAAGCCCAGTGTTACTATAAACTATGATGATACTAACTTCATGTCTATTGGACAGTGGGTTCATAATAATTGGGATTGGGTATCTGGGATTTCCTTTCTGCCACATACTGATCATATCTATGAACAAGCTCCGTTTGAGGCTATAGATGATGAGTTATACAGAGAGTTAATTGATGCCATGCCTAGAAATATTGATTGGCAAGACCTTAGTTTATATGAGTTAGAGGATACTACTACTAGCTCACACTTATTAGCGTGTACAGGTGGAGCATGTGAAGTTGTAGATATTACAGGAGAACAAGAATGAAGCAAGAATATTTAGAAGCAATTAAACTTAGGGCTAAAATCGGAGGCATGCTAACACCAGCAGATCAGATTTTACTCATTAAGGATTTAATTCACAGAGTAGATACTATAGAGGAAAAGTTAAATGAAAAGACTACCACTGCTAGATCCGGAAATAGTAAAGTATCTAAAAGAAAAACTACCACCAGTTGAATATAATATAAATCTAGAAAAAGATGAGTTTTTTAATCAGGCTGTGTATAGGGCAGGTCAAAGAGATGTCCTAGCTATGCTTGAAGTAATTTTGAAAGATCAGGAAAGGGGAAATTAACATGGCTGTACCAGATGAGAACACATCATCGATAGATAATAGCTTGCAACGAAGGATCCAAGAAGGTCACTGGCGAGGCAAAGAAGGAAATTGGTCTGATCAGTCAGGTAGTGAGTGGTTCTCACCACCAAAATGGCTTGGTGTAGATCCCGTTATGACAAGACCTTTTTACTTAAATCCAGACATCATGCCACCATCAACCCCGGACCCACCATTCTGGGAAAACTTATCAGAATGGGACGTAAGACGAGAGGGTCGTAAATTACCTAGAACAGGTGTAACTTTAGCATCAGATGTTGAGCATGGTACAGAAAGATCTGGCGGTGGTGCGAGACCTGGTAAATCTGTTGGTTCTATGGGTAGGTATGGTGATACAAGGGTTGCACACCTTACACCAGGTGAGGTTGTTCTTCCTCAAGTAGCAGCACAGAAACTAAGATCACAGATTGAAGCAATTATTGGTAAGGGTGGTATAGAAAGACATACGGTTGGCTCTCCTCAAGCTTCTGTTAATCCTGAGACTGGATTAGAAGAACACTTCAGTATTGGAGGGTTCCATCCTTTCAGAAGCAGTTCGTATACTGGAAGTTCTAAAAGAAGGCAGGCAGCATCCAATCAAAAGCAGTGGTATGAGAAACAGTCCAAGAAACTGGCAGCCCAATATCGTAAGCAAGTAGACAAACTACAAAAAATAATGAACAGAGCTATGCGTCAACAAGATCGAGATAGAAGAGTTGCTGCTAAAGAAGAAGATGCAAAACTAGTTAGGGCTAAGATTGAAAACATACACGCTCAACGAAAAATTTCAAAAACATTTATGGAAAAAGAAAAGGGTATTGGTATAGCAACTGGAGAAGATATAGCTACTGCGCCTCTTGAAATGGCTGGACCTAGAGTTACTAGCGCTAGCCCAAGACGTAAGGTATCTTACACAGGCTCTGCTGTCCCCACTTTACAAGTTGGCGGAAGCTTTAGACCAGCATAAGGAGGTATAACATGGGAGGAATATTTGGATCTGATGTAACGGTAGCAGCCCCACCCGACAATTCAGATATGTTAAAATGGATGGCTGAGCGTGATGATAGAAACAACGCTTTGTATGCAGAGAGACAAGATCAGATTATGGCAATGGAGAATGAGAGGCTTGAAATGGAATCCGCAGCTAGGTTATCTGTTCAAAAAGAAGAAGCTGATATACTTAGGAAAGCTCAGTCCCTAGAAACATTAGCACAAGAAGAAGCTAGATTACAAGCGGTTGATGAATCGGATGCTGATATAGATAATATAATTACTGGTTTCTATGGTAGTATGTTTGGTGATAGACCAGAGTAATATATGAAAGAAAAAATTGCAGACAGATACAAGAAACTAGACTCTAAGAGAGCATCTAAACTAGAGCGTAGTAGATATTGTGCTTCATTATCAGTCCCCTCATTACTGCCTCCTTATGGTTGGACAGAGGAGACAGCACTACCACAGCCCTTTAGTTCTGTTAGTGCAAAGGGAGTAACTGCTATGGCAAGTCGTATGTTAAGTGCACTACTACCACTAAATGATATGCCCTTCTTTAAGTTTGAACAATCAACAGGCATGCAGCCTGATCCAGAAATACGGGCGTATCTAGAATCTTTAAGCTATCAGGTATATAATAAACTAGCTTCAAAAAACCTAAGAGATATTCTATATCAAGTTCTACAACATCTTATTGTTGTGGGAGACTGTCTTCTAGTTATGGAAGATGACTATACATTCAGAATGATTAGGCTTGATCAATATGTTTGTCGAAGAGATGTAAGAGGTGATGTTCAGGAGTTGATACACCTTGAGTTTGTTGGTGTAGAGAACACTGAAGATGTAGACTCTGTATTTCCTACCGATACAGGAATGCTTGGGCGTACTGGATATAAAACTCTATATTGTAGAGTAACAGCAGAAGAAGACGGTACTTGGAAAATGAGAAGAGAAGACTCTGAAGGTAAACTTGTTAGTGAGGGTGTGTATACAGTTAATCCTCACATAGTCCTAAGATGGACTGGTGTTCCTGGTGAAAACTATGGACGCTCTCATTGCGAAGATTTGATAGGTGATATCAAAACACTTGAAGCATTTACCGAAGGATTAATTGAAGGGATTGCTGCTGGCTCATGTTTTTGGGTTGGTGTAGATCCTGCTGGTATTACAGAAATACAGGACATATCTGGTGCACAGAATGGTGCAATCATTGGAGCAAGAGCACAAGATGTATTTACCCTATCTCCCTCAGGTACTATGAGTCCTCAGATAAGTGCAACACAGACTGGTGTTGAGCAGATGCGGCAAGAAATAGGCAAAGCATTTCTTATGGATTCAGCTAGTATGCCTCAAGGAGAGAGAGTTACAGCTACTGCTGTAAGAATGGTTGGACAAGAGTTAGAAAATGTACTAGGTGGTGCCTTCTCATCTATTGCTCGTAATCTAATGAGACCTATTGTTGAACGAACGGTCTTTCTTATGATTTCTGAAGAAGAAATAGATCCTAGAATTGCTGATGAGTTTACTGAAAAGGGTGAACTAACAGTAGAAATAGTTACTGGGTTGCAAGCATTGTCTAGAGATTCTGATTTACAGAAGCTTATGCAAATGGGTGAGATGGTACGAAACTTACCAGAACAAGCTATGGCTATGTTTAAATGGGATTCTTATGGAAGAGCACTTATATCTTCGTTAGGATTTAATGCAGACAACTGGATTAAGTCAGAAGATGATGCTTACCAACAACAACTACAACAACAACAAGATCAAGCAGCTATCCAAGGACAGGCTTCTCAAGCTCAGATGATGGCTCAAGCTGTAGCACAAACAGGACAACAAGCTGCAATGCAAGATATAGAGCAAACTGGTGGAGCTGGCGTTGAACAAATGCTAGCACAACTAGGGATGAGTGGGGAAGATCTAGGTGCTGGGGCTGGTGGACCAGGTATGGATATGAGTCAGCTACAGGGCTTAGAAGAAGCTTTAATGTCTGGTGAATCAGGAGGAATGGGCTAATGGCTAATCAGAGATATACAGGTTCGGCTAGTTTAGCAGCAACTGGCGGTGAAAAAGGTGTAGTTAATATAGGTGCAACAGAGTATACTGTAGGCACAAATTCTACGGTTATTGTAGTCGGTACTGATAGAACTGATTCATTCTCATCAGTAGAATATGACTTAGGATCCACCCCTATTTCCGGGAAGAGAGTTACTCTGGGAATAGATGTTGATGCTAATGGTGGTACTGTTACTAATGTTGCGGCTACGACTACTTTTACATTTGATGGTGCTTCTAAGACAGACAATTCTTCTATTGTTTTAATAGACGGTCATGGTACATCTAAAACCTATGTAGGTAGGACTCGATTATTTTCAACAGCAACCGTCACTATTACAGACTTTACTGAACTAAACAGTACTGATAAGGTAAACCTAATTGCTACTGATGGTACCAACTACGATTTTGTTAATGGTGACCAAAGTTCGGTGGCAGGGACATGGGAATCCACAACCTCTAACAATGCTACCGCTACTAATTTAATGAATGTCATCAACACCTCATCGGGTCCAGCTGGAACTAGATTTACTGCTACGGTAGATGAGGCAACTGTAACTATAACTCAAGCAACAATAGGCAGTGATGGTAATACCACAGTTACTTTAACGGACACTGGAACTGCTGGTATGACAAAGACAAACTTTACTGGTGGACAGAATATAAGATCAGATGAATTTACTTTGGTAGATAGTGCTACTACAACAGGTGATAACTTTATTGCTTTAGTAAATGGATCTAATGGTCACAATGGAACAATCACAGCTGCTAATTCTAGTGGTGCTATTACATTAACACAAGTAGTAAAGAGTATAAAAGGAAATACATTAATAACATCAGATACTAATTTCGATGCTGCTTGTACTGGAGATGTGCCAGACGCTGCCTTTACAGGCGGAGCTGATCTTAATTTTTATGCAGAATTCTCACCCACTGGTAATGCTAATGAATGGACTGTATTTGATGCATACGGAGGTACAGGTGCTTTAGTCTATACTCATAATAGATTTAATCCTACTGGTATAGAGATTGCTAATGATTTAACCTTAACGAATGGAAGCTTTGGAATCTATAGTTTAGACTTAACTTCTATTAATGCTCCGTTTATTAGGTTAGGAATTAATTCACAAGGTAGAACACTACCAGATGACTTAGGATTTACATTTAATATATCATATCCCGTTGACTATGACAAGGGTATAGATAAAGAAACATGGTCTGAAAAAGGAGAACGAAACTAATGGCAGTAAAAGAAACCATAAACAAGGGGTGGAGCCCAGTCTCAACAGGAGATGGTTTTTATATTACCACCACCCAAGGTGAAAATGATGCACTGAGTGCAGCTACTGTTGCCCCTGTAACCCCAGCTATTCCAGCTTCTACAAGACTAAGCGGAAGTAAGATAATGGTATTCATTGATGTGAATACAATAAGCGGTTCAGTAGGAACAACTGATATATTCATGGAAATGTCACCCGATGGTGTTAATTGGACTTCTCATGAAACCACTGGTCAAGACTATATCGAACTATCAACTACATTTAATCATAATGCTACAGGTTGGACTGTTTTAATTGCAGACCTACAAGAATTTAGATCTCCATATTATAGGATTGGTTTTAATTCTCAAGGAAATACTATGGGAACAGTTATGCGATTCCAAATGGGTTACTCCTATGCTAAGTAATCACCATGGCTATAGACAATGACCCTATCTTTTCCCTAGATATAATAGGGGCATCGGAGGATGTTACTAGTACTAACTGTGTATTAAGACAGAATAAAACAAGAATGCTAGGTCGTGGTAGTATGGATAATATGGTATCTATACGTAATGAAACACTGTTTAACAGGGGTTGGAGTGTACCAGAATCATGGGATCATGACTGGACAAAAGACCTTGGTCCGGTGTGGACACCTGAAAATCTTACTAATATAGAATCATGGATACTACCAGAGTATTTTCATCCCGAAGAATCAGATGAAACTAAATGTGTGTGGGCTAATAATAGAATAGGCTTTGATGAAGATGCAGAAACTCTTGGTACTGGTGGTTTTGAACAAAACGATTCTGGAAAGATGCCTGTGTTTCTTAGAAACACTAGCCATAGAAATTTCAATGGTTTAAAGTTTGATGGTACTAACGATGTTATGCGAGGTTCGTCTGGTGCTATGTGGAATGTGGGCACAGCTAATTTCCTATGCTATGTAGCATTCCTACAAACCGATAGCGATGAGAAACAGCCCGTAGTTGCTAAGGATGACAAAGGTTCTTTTCTTCTTGAAGCTGATTGGTCAAGCTCTAATATTTCTGCAACATTTAATATGGCTGACAATGAACTACTTGTACGCATGAATACAGGTGCTGATGGTTTCCAAATTATAGGATTTGGTAGAGGAGCAGGAGTACCTACCGTACAGAAACAATGGGCAAGATCATATAATTTCGGCACTGAAACAATTGCTTTGTCTACTGATACAACAGACTTAGATGACGCACAAAAACCAGGGCTTGGTGATGCAGTCGGTGCTTCATTTAGTGATGAGTTTGATGGTGTTATATATGAAGTGATTTTTGTAAATGATGATTTGGGTGTAGGAACTAATATTAGTGATGGTACTAAAGATAAGATAGAGGGTTATTTAGCGTGGAAATACAATGTACAGGGTAATCTTTACTCTGGACATCCATATGAGAACGAACCACCACGAATGGATGACTTAAGAAGAGCATAAATGTTTGTATTAATTTTAAAGGAGAATTCAAATGGCTAAGAATAATTTAACTGAAGCAGAAAAGAAAAAGCGAGCTGCTGCACGGAGAGCTGCTGCACGATCTAGTGCAAAGTCTGGTGCAAGTGGTAGTGGCACGAAGTCTAGATCAAAAAAACGAGCAGCATACAGATCAGCAAAAGCTAAGACTAGCGGCGGTCGTTAAACATGCCACCAGAAGATCCATGGGAGACTCATGACGGCAAGACTAATGGTTGGGATGAATACAAAAGATTAGTCATTAATGAGCTAGAAAGAACTAACCATAGATTAGATGTAATGGATAAAAGATTATCAAAGATAGAGAAACATATTGTAGTATTACAAACTAAGGCAGCTATGTGGGCTGCCTGTATTGCAATAATGATTTCAGGGGGCTTCGGTCTCCTAACTAAAATCCTTTGACTCTGGGGAACAGAATTATCGTAAGGAGATAAAGACATGGCACAATTAGGCGACCCTTCGCAGATACCTCAAGCAGAATTGCTTGGAGCAGAACAATCATTAACACCTGGAGCTGTAGAATACAGCCCAGAAAACTCAACAACACCTGGAGCTGTACCTACAGCTGATGCTACAGCTGAGCAGCTAGCAGCATTATCTCAAGATCCTACAGCAGTACCTGACGATTTCAATCGTCTGAAAGAACGGGCTGCATTTGAATCTTATGTACAGAATCAAGGGGAAACTATACCGCCTAACTTTAAAGATGCTGGTGCATGGTTTGATTCCTTGAAAGAGGCACAGAAAAACTATACCCAAGGACAACAGGATATAGCAGACCTAAAGCGTACATATGCTGAGAACGATACAGTTAATCCTAACTATCAGGCTCCAGTAGAGACACCGCCTGAAGCCCCTCAGCCAGTAACTGATGGAGTTAATCCAGAACTTAGGATACCTAGCCCATCAGAAACTCAAGAGGTAGAGACGGAATCGCATTCTCAGCCTGCCCTCTCTGAAGAGCAGTGGCAAGCTTGGGGCATGGAGATAGCAGTAAAGGGAGACCTTACACCAGAAACTAGAGAAGAAATTAAACAAGCAGGTTTTACCGATAGAATGGTAGACGATTTCTTAGGTGCTCAAAAGGCACGAATGAGAGAAGCATATGGCGATGCCGCTACTGTTGTTGGTGGGAAAGATAAACTAGACAATCTCTTTAAATGGGCTGCTGAAAGCTTATCATACGAAGAACAAGTCCAGATTAATGTTGGACTATCAAGCCCCGCTTATGAAGTAACTCTAAGAGGCTTGAATGATATGTACAATACAAGATCAAATAAAACAGCCAAGGCTAATGAGCCTGCCAGTTTACAAAACAGACAACCAGTAGCTGATACTCAGGCTGGTTATGTAGCATATTCAACTAAACGAGAGTTTTATGCTGACAGAAACAACCCTCGTTTTAAAACAGACAAAGCGTTTCGTGCTGCTGTAGAACAGCGTATGGTGCGAACCGATTATAACAGATTACCAAATTAAGAGGTGATAGACTCTTAATAAACTACCAGACTAGCTGTCTTGTAGTGATCTTCCGTTCAGGAAAGGTTGCTTGATGGCTAAGAGGTCGTAGATGAATACTCCTAGGGGAACAATTGAAGTCTATGTATATATTTTCTATCATATATTAACACAGTCTTTAATTTCTAAGGAGAAATATTATGACATCATCAGGAAGTCCCCAAGGGGACCTACTCAATACCCATCTACCCTATCGCGGAGACGTGGCGGCGGCAACGTCAGGCACTAGTCAGATAGCTGGTTCAGGTGACGGTAAATTATGGCTCCCGATTTGGTCGGGAGAAGTTATTCATGCTTATGACGAATACAATACATTCGAAAGCTTGGTAACAAGTAAAACAATAGCAAGCGGACGCTCAATGCAATTCCCAATCACGGGAACAGTTGACATCCAAGCCGCTTGGAACGCAGGCGAAGAATTAGTAGGCGGAACAGATGCTAAGTCAACCACATTCAATGTGAGTCTTGACGCGCGTCCTATCGCAGCATTCTTCGAAACTGATAACATCGACTTGATGATTACTCAGTGGGAATACCGAGCAGAATTGGCACGACAAGCAGGTCTAGCACTTGCTAATGCTCGTGATAAGCAAATCTGGTCATTCCTTTGTCGCGCTGGTGCAACCAATCAACTTGGTGCAACAACAGATCCTCGTCCACAAATGGGTTTGGATACTGTTATTTACGGCGGTACAGTTGAAGCAAATGCAGATCACCTTGGTGCTATGTGGGGTACTGCAACTGTCAAAGAACGAACAGATGCTGCTCTTGAACTCTTAGCTTCTCTTGAGAAGTTCTTAGTTCACTTGCAAGAAAATAACATTGACGCAGGTCAAGTTTACTGTGCTGTTTCACCTCAAGCGTTCATGGATATCCGTGCGTTAGGTGTAGCCAGAGTAGATACTGATCTGAACGATGGTGGTAACCAACTTATGTTCAACGGCTCCGCCGTTGGTGGATTTGGTACTGGACTAGGTGGACCTTTAACACAAGGCATGGCTAAGATTCGGGATACCCTAACTTATATGGGTGTTACCATTGTGAAAAGTAATCACATTATGACAACTGATATTTCAGATTCAAGTTCAGCTGATATTGGTGAGGCTCGTTACGGTCTTAACTTTGCTCTTGCTAAAGTTGGTGCTGCTATGTGGACACCTGAATGCATTGCTTCTCTTAAGTTGCAAGGCGTGAAGGTAGATACTGTAGATGATATTCGTCGTAACACACAGTTCACTGTTGCTTCAACAATGAATGGTACTGGTGTTCTTCGTCCAGAATGTTGTGCTCTGTTCTCAGGGTACGAACCTACGGATGCAACTCCAACTCGTACAGACGTTGCAGCTGCTGGAACTGGGCTCGATCTTGCTGGCGCAGGTGCAGAGTACACAGCAGTGTAATTTAGTTTATAATTTAATTATTATATACATCGGGTCCCTTGCCTCTCTGAGGTGAGGGACCTTTTTTTTATAGGGAGATAATCATGGGAAGTATATCAAGACTTGAAGCAGTGAATCACATGCTGCTTACCGCAGGTGAGAGCATAGTCGCAGATTTAGACGATAGCTCTGGTATAGATACAGGCTTAGCCGAATTTGTTTTAGACCAAGCTTCGAAAGATTATCAACTTAGGGGACTGGCTAGCAATAAGTTTGTAAAGAAGTATAAACTATCGTCTGCTGGTGAGATTGTTTTACCTGATAATGTCATTGCCGCTGAACTAGTATCTAATCATACTGATACTGATGGCAATGTTATTATAGGTATAGATCGTCAGAAGAAACTATTCAATATAGTTAACAATACATTGGATTGGAAATCAGATACAGAATATAAAGTAGAGATTGTATTTGAATTAAGTTGGGAAGACCTGTCAACCCCAGGACAAAGAGGTATACTTTCTTCGGCTATGAGACAATATCAATTAATTGTACAGGGAGATGATATCTCCGATAGATACCTTGGGGAAGCTGAAGGTATACACAGGGCTAGAGCTAAAGCAGCTGATATAAATGATAGACGCTCTTCTATATTTAATAGTGGTAGCCGTATAATGCTCCGTGCTTTGACTAGAGAATCAGGAGGTGCTGGTAATGATCCTGCACGGTTTAGGTTCTGGCGGCATAGAGGAGTATAAAGTTGAGTAAGTATAACCCAACTACAATCCCCATAAACTCTCTTTCGGGAGGAGTAGGACGACAAGCACAGTCTAAAAGACTACCGTCTGAAGCACACACCCTTGAAAATGTATTCTGTACATTAGAAAGATCTGTGGAACGCAGAACTAATACAGAAATGGTGTTAAATGAGAACGGTGCAGTAGAAGCTTTGGGTAGAGGTGGAGATAATACCTGGTATCATTGGTTTGCTATAAGTGAAGAGTCACGGTTTCTTATTTCAGTGAATCAAGATGCCACAAAAAAAGAATTAATGCTAGATATATGGAAGCTTTCAGGTGATGGTGCTATATCTAAAGTATCCGAAGATAAAATAACAATTGAAGATGAATGCTTTAAATATTTAACATATAAGATAGATAATACTAAAGAAAATATTAAGTCAGTTGCTATTGGAACTAGCTTACTTCTTTTAAATACCGAAGTTAAGGCTGGCTTTACTTCAGATGGTTCTTTTACCACGATGTACAATTTGGATGGTAGCAGGAACAACGAAGAAGATATAACAGGTAAAGAAGAAGATTATCAGACAGCAGCATCTGTAGATAGGAAGCAAGATGCGGTATTATGGAGTCAGTTTAGTAGTTTCTTACCGGGAGATGTGGTTATAGATGATGGAGATATTAATACTGAAAATTCTGCGACGCGTGGTATATGGCAGGTTAACTTAAATATAGAGGGGGAAACCGTTGGTCCTGAAAATAAACATCCCTATTATGCATATAGAAATGACAGGGATAGAGGTACAATAGAAGACATTGCAAACGCTCCTCCATCTTTTACAGATCTAGCAGTAAAGGATACTTATTATATTAAAAAAGGTGGCGTTCGTCACGCTGATTGGGGAACATTTAAGCTAGAGGATAGTAGTGATGCTGAAACAGTTATTTCGGATGGTGCTCAAATAAGGTGTAATGTTGCTACTGGTGGTTCTGAGGTATGGAAGATAAACAAATGGAGACCAGTGCATGATGATGATGGAAATAGGCGGTATACAGAATTTATATCTGTTAAAGACTACGTGTATCCAGATCCAGATAAATCCTACTTGGGTCAATCTGTTACAGACCTAACAAAACTTAGGCTGCCTCCAGATTCTAGTGATATAATAGATAGAAATAATGCTGAAACAATGATTAAAAATCTCTATCCTTCTACAGGTGATTCTGTTGGTAGGGGTAAAATATATTACTTCTCTACACCATATGCATCCTTAGTTCCAGGATACTATAGAGTAAAGAGCTTTGAAGATCAGCCGTACTTACATAACGTAAGAACACCCGATAAGATGTCCTTGTTAGATAAGAATAGGATGCCTATGCAACTGGACTATGATCCAGATACTGATGAATGGCTTCTTAGAACTATAGGATGGGATCCACGAACAGGAGGTACTGAAGAATCTAATCCAGGACCAAGTCCGTTTCGTAATGCGGATGGGACAGCCCGTCAATCAGAGATTACAGCTATAGCTTTTTATAGGGATAGGTTATTTCTTGCGGCTGGTGATGTATTATTCTCTAGTAGGCTAGGAGATTTTGATAATTTCTGGATTAAGGATCCAAGTAATATTGTTTCTACAGATCCGCTTGATCTCAGTGTTAGTTCTAATAAGTATTCACCTATTAATAGTATGATACCTTTCAATGATTATCTATTTATTAATACCGCTGGTGATACCCAATTTGAATTGATAGGTTCTGAGAATCAGATAACACCCTTTACTGCAGAGATTGCACCAACAACATTTTTCTCGACAATATCTACGCTAGAACCACAACTAATGGGTACTCAGATTTATTTCTTTGCTGAAGGTCGTTTGTATATATACTTTGGACAAACACAAACTAATATCAACCAAGCTGTAGATGTATCTTTGCATTGTCCAGGTTATTTACCAAAAACACCTAAAGCTATAACAGTATCTCCCGCACATAATTCAATTTATTTTGTAGATAGCGATAATCCTAATGAAATATTTACATATGTTAATAGATTTGCAGGAGATACAGTTGTACAGAATGCTTTCTTTAAACAGATATTAGATAGTAGTATTAACATTCAAGACCTAACTGTATTTGGTGACTACTTATATATTACCGCAAGAGAAGAAGGATATAGTACAGTATACTTACAAAGAATGCTGCTAGATACAGCAGGAGAAATTAGAAATGACGCTCTGTTGGATAACAAGTTTATATTAGGAGAAGGAAACTATTCCTCTGAGTCGGGTTATACCTCCTATAGTATAGAGAATATAGCTTTGAATAGTATAAATAAGGTTGTAGTTAGGAGTTTTCACGAACAAGGCGGGTCGGTATATGATGCCTACGCTACTACAGTAGATAATTATCCCTACCCAGTAACTACTGTAAGGGTATACGGAGATGTGACGACATTACCACTTGAAGCTGGTACTTCTTATAAGTCTTTAATAGAATTATCTGAGCAATTTGTAAGAGATGATAAGAATAATGTAAGGAATGGGGTACTTAATTTAAGAAGCCTATCTTTGCGTCATGCTAATAGTGGATCATATAATGTAGAGATAGCACGAAGATCACGAACGCCTGAGATATATGAGTTTACCCCTTTTTATGTGGGTACTACGGGAGACGAACCATTTCCATTTAAGAATTTAGAAATAGATGGAGAATTTTTAATGAGAGTATTTGGATTATCTAATGAATTAAGTATTAAAATTGAATCAGATTATCCAGTACCATTTAACATAACAAATATAGAATTTCGGGGCAAGTTTAGTTCCCGTGATAGTTTACTTGAAAGACGATAAGGAGCAGATAAATGACAACGTATGACAATCAATCTAATGCAACAGGGGTAATATATACGCCTACATCTAGCGATTGGTCACTAGATGTAGACGGAACATATAAGGTAAACATATCATCACTATCCCTCGATCCAAAAGTTACAACAGCAGATCAAATAGTAGTCATACGCCAATTTGATTTCGATACTATTGTTTCAACTCCTAGCCCTCTCCTAACAGGTGCCGAAACTTGGGAAGTGTGGACACTACCTAAAGCTAACTCATCTGGTAGTACAATGTATTCTCTTTCTGGCGATGGTAGTTCTGTGACGGTAAACATGTCTGTTACCGCTGCTGATTATTTGTATCAAAGAACTGTAGGTAATACTACTACAGAAATTCAACTACCTGTATTTGATTCCTCAGCAGATACTGTATATATCATGCGTAAGACTCAAGACCTAATGAACTATATTAACTGGACAGCTGGATCAAGAATTACAGCGTCTCAACTTAATCATGGGTTACTTCAGTTACTAAATATATCCCAAGAACTATCTGTTATGCAGGATAATAAGAATACCTTAGATCCCTTTGTTGGGAAACCTGGTGGTATATGCCCTCTAGAGGCAGACGGTACAATATCTAATACATACATCGGTTCAGCAACATTAAGTAATACTGTTGGTGATGGTCTAGAAGGGGATGGTAGTAGTACTACTCCTCTAAAGGTAGACCTTGCTGGAACAGATGGTGTAGAGAGTGGTCTTGCTTTCGATGGAAGCGGTGATCTTAAAGCTGATACTATAGATAACCTAACATCCTCGACTGAAGTTTATAAACCATTATCAGCTAAGCAAGGATATACTCTTGATCAAAAGATTGCAGGACTCGATTCTGCCTTTACATACAAAGGTACTATAGATATTGATGCTGGAGCTGGTCAAGCTGCACCATCTGCGGTTGCTGGCGATACTTATGATATTATCGAAGGTGACGGGGGTACAACTACAGTAACTTTATCAAACTTTAATAATATATCCGCCACTAAAGGAGATATCATTAGATACAATGGCTCAGCTTGGGTCGAAGTAGATCAAGCTCAAGTTGTTAGAGCCGATGGTACAGTTGCTCTTAATACAGCACAGGTAGCTGTAACACAAAGTGCAGCTGATAGTACTACTAAGGTTTCTACTACAGCTTTTGTACAACAAGAAATAACTGGAACCAAGCTTTCAGAACTTAGTGATGTAGAAACTGATACAGATGACACAGGCGGTAATATGATAGTTTGGGATACCGACTCGTGGGAGCCCCTAAGACTAGAAACAGTAGACTATACTAAACAAGTCATTACTACAGGGAGCGATCTATCAGCAATAGACGGAGTAACATTGTCTGGTACTCCTTCAACTGGACAAGTTTTAAATGTAGGTGGGGATGGACAATGGGTCAACGCCACTGTTTCCAATGATTCATATGTAGCAACAGTAGCAAGCTCTGCTGATGCTGGTGGAGGTGCTGATGATAGTGCTGCTGTATATACTGCTTGGAATAATGCGAACTTAGGACACGGGGGAATACCTACATCAAGTACTCTGTCATATCTAGAGTTTGCTGGTGCTAAGCACCTTATGAGTGCTACCAATAATGGTGCTCCTGCTGGTACTAGATTAAGTTTTACCGCTAAACAAGGTATTACCTACAGAAACGGAACTCTTCAGTTTAACGAAGTGACACCTTTTGATGGTACATGGACTACGATGCTCACTACTAGTGGTACTACCCTAAATACAACAACTCTTGAGAATGATAATGACTACCCTGCTGAATGGGGAGACTACTATATAAAGGTACCTACATCTGGCGTTCCGTTTATGTTTGAGGGTGCTTTAATTAGAATAGGAACTAATGACGCTTTGCAATCCTCTATTCCTCTCGGCTGTGACAAAGAAAGCACAGTAAAAGTTCGCGCTGGTGAAATGAATGTTGTTCAAAGTGTTGATAGACCTACTGGAAGAGTACGTCTCAAGTATCCTATTAAAGCAAGAATAGATGATCTTGAAGAGATTATAATTCCTACTGTTTCGGCAACGGCTGCTTATGTAGACATTGTCCTTGATGATCCTATACCAGCATCAGCTGATAACGATACTATAATTTTAGAGAGAGCAGACGGTACGAAAGATACCTTTACAGCTACAACTGGTACTCCTGCCGCTAATGAGTGGGTTCATAGTACTGCTACAGATACCTATGGTGCAAATATGGCAACTGAAATAAATAGCCATCCTTCATGGGTTGCTGCTTATACAACAGGTACTAATACAATAAGAATAACCCAAGCTATTGCTGGTGTAACAGGCAACACCGCTGTTGGTGGAACCATACTTGCAGGTGATGGTGTTGTTGGTAATCCTATAACTCCTTCCCTAGCAGGTGGAACCTCACCACAAATTTCTGATCAAGTATTCGATAATATGGTATTTGAGGATCTCAATACAGGATTCTGGGAATTAGATACAAACTCAGTAGCTGGTACTGGGAGTACATCAGTAACCGTAACCCTACCAAGAGATCATGGCTTAGCTAATGGAGTAACATTCACTGGACAAATGGATTCCTGTAATATATCTGGTGGCGTTAGTGGTACTCCATATTATTCTGATATAAATACACCGATAGTTTATACTGCGGTTGTTGATACTGATACAGGTAGTAGTAATACCCTTACCGCTACATTAAATAATTCTAAAACTCTAGATACTGGAAATTTTGGTGGTAGGAATGCTCAATTACACTATGGTGAAAATAATGGAATCTACTTAACGTATGCTAAGAATATTACATTCCGAAACTGTACCTTTAAGGGGTTTGGTATAGCTGTATGGTTAAAGTTCTGCGATAATATCACCTTTGAAAGCTGTACATTTGAAAATGGATCTAATATCCCGCGACCTTACTATGTAAATCAGTTGGCGACTGGAAAAAGATTAAGAATAGATGGGGGTTGTAGAAATATTACCGTTAAGGATTGTAACTTTAATAACGACAATACAGCAATTCATATGACAGCCGGTTCTAGTGCTACATATAGGGCTATTTATGATTTACATATAGATAACAATAAAATGGATGGGTTCAGTTTTGGACTATATCAGAGTGCAAATCCTGCAACAACTCTTTTAATAGAATCTAAGATTACAAATAATACTATAACTTTGAAGTCACACAATTCCCGTAGAAATTGCCGCCAGTTGAGTAGAGAGTGGCGTACTAATTATGCATACGGTATGTATCTCGCTGGATGGAATTTAGAGATTAAGAATAATAATATAGGTGGAGTGCAAGCCTATGTACAAGAGGAAAACGAAGATGCATTTGATCAAGTGGGTTATGGTAGAGCGGACGATGGTGGCAGGGATCATCCTGTAGGTGGTCCTACCTTTCGCAATGTTTTATACGAAAAGAAAAAGGTTCCTGTAGCCTTTGAGGGTATCCTCGTATTCATCATGGGAGGAGGCAGACGGAGCTTTTATAATACTTATCAAGGTGGCTTAGGTGCTTCTTCACCATTAACTGGGAAAAATGTAGGTCCAAATGGTGCTGATTCAACATGGGGAGCTCTTCTGTATACTCCTATTGGTAATTGGGACACACCTTCTTGTAGCCAAATAGAAAATAATAATATACATTCGTATTTTTATGCTATCGCGGTATACTACAGGGGCGGCTCTTCCGAAGCACCCGAAGCAATACCATCGCCGAGGATAATAGGAAATAATATAGTATGTCTGAGGCGTGGTATATTTATGGTTTCAGGTTATAACCAAACTACCTGTATTGAAAATGCTATAGTTAGGGATAACCATATTTTCAATGATCATTGGTCAAAGATTTACGAGAAGGTAACTAGCGTTGAATCAAGTGATGGTACTAGCGATTTCGATGTCGAAGGTAGTGCCGATGGTATGTTATGGATATATGCTGTCAAGGATGGCGGTACAGGCGGTACGAATCACCACAACTGTTTTGTAAATCTTTTGGTTGAGTCAAATACTGTACAGTGTACGAGCAATGTATATAAAACTTATCCAATGCGGGTAAGTGGGCAAAGTGGGCTTCATAGTAGATACTGGCAAGAGCAGACGCATCTGCGTAGCAATAATTTCCTTGGTGGATACCAGTCCCAGCTCTGGAGTCCAACATGGAACTCAACTACACAGGGCAACAGCCACTCTAGACTAGATGGTGGTTTTCACTATAATTATGCAGATGTTGACTTCGCGGGGGCATATTTTGGAACTGAAACGTCATGGGCTTGGTGGGCGAATCGTCAGAATGACGATCAACAAGGTACCGAGTGATAGTATGACTAAAGCCTCTAGAATAGAGAGACTTCAGAACATCTTAATTGAACGGATGCTTGAAGATCTTGATGATCCAGATAAGTGTACCCCTGGATTATATCAAGTAATCAGGGGTATTATAACAGATAATAGAGAACAATTAGATTCTATACCTAACTCAACTTTAGATTTTCTAGAGGATAAGTTCAAGGATAGTATCCCATTTAAAAGGGAGGCTTCATAATGCCTAAAGTAGGGAAAAAGAAATTTGCTTATACAACTAAAGGAAAGAAAAAAGCCAAGGCTTATGCTAAAAAGACTGGCAAGAAGATCAAAAAGAAATACTGATGAACATACCCCAAGAAATGCTTGATGATTTTCGTAATCATCTATGGGGTTGCTTTAAATATCTAGGTATTGGAGAACCTACACCCGCACAGTATGCTATGGCAGAATCACTACAAGGTGGTCCTAAAGATATGCAGCTTCAGGCAGGTCGTGGGTTTGGGAAGTCTGTTATTACTGCATGCTTAGCTTCGTGGTTCTTATTACAGAATCCAAACACTGTAATTATGGTTATTTCTGCTACTAGTAACAAGGCGGCAGAGTTTATCAGCATGACACGAAGAATCTTAGACGTTGTACCGTACTGTGAGCACCTAAAACCTGGAGATCACACTACAGATAATGCTTTTGGGTTCAATGTAGAGTGCCGTAATAAGATAGGACAGGATAAGTCTTGTTTTGCTAGGGGTATTAGCTCTCAGATAACAGGTAGCCACGCAGACTTCGTTATTGCGGACGATGTGGAGATTGAGGGTAACTGTGAGACTACACACGCTAGAGATAAGCTTTTGAATAAGGTATCTGAGTTTGAACAGATAAGAAATGTCGGTGGTCGTGTTATATTTCTAGGCACACCACAAATTAGGGACTCTATTTACAATTCTTTGAGTGAAGGCTATCCTATTACTAAGTTTCCTGCTGTTATTCCAAATAAACACAACGAAGCAGAGTGTGAGAATGTTAATCAGTGGGTATGGGAGCTTCAGGGAGAGACTGGAGATGCTACTCAACCAGAAAGATTTAGTAATGAGGTTCTAGAAGAGCGTAAGGCTAAGATCGGACCTCGATTATTCGCACTACACTACAAACTAGACACCTCTCTTGCTGATGCAGAGAAATATCCCCTAAGATTATCTGATTTAATAGTATTAGATCTAGATCAGGATGTCTGCCCAGAGAAAATAGTGTGGGCTAACAGTGTACCCCTTAAGAAGATGCCATCTTTTGGTATGTCGGGTGATATGTTATATGAACCCATGTGGGTATCTGATAACTACACTGATTATGTACAAACTCTGATGTTTATAGATCCATCAGGTCGAGGTAGAGATGAAACTGGTGTATGTGTTAGCTCCTTTGCTAATGGCTATATCTTTATTCATGAATTGCTTGGTCTTGATGGAGGATACGATAGGTCAGTTCTGATAAAGATCTGTCAAATTGCTAGAGATTATGATATTCGTAGTATCTTTGTCGAAAGTAACTTTGGTGATGCTATGTTTTGTCAGATACTAGCTCCTGTTGTATCAGAAATATGCGGTCGTAACCTTGGTATTGAAGAATTCAGAGTTAAGGGACAGAAGGAAGCTAGGATGCTTGATATATTAGAGCCTGTCTTGGCTCAGCATAGGTTAGTATTCAACAGAAAGGCTATAATAAGTGAGGAGACACAGAAACAACTCACTAGATTACACGACTCAAGGGGTGCCTTACCTAAAGATGACAGGGTAGACGTACTATCCGCCGCCATATCACACTGGACAGAGTCTATGCATCTAGATGTAGATACAATACTAAGAAAAAACAAAGATAAGGCTAGAGATGATGTAGTTAAGACATGGCTATCAGATGATAGGGTTATGGGTTTGTGGGGAGATAAGCTTTCGGGAGCTGTTCTTCGAAATGAGTACCCATTTGAGGGTAATAGTAATAGCCTCTGGAAGAGGCGTGGAAGGACTTGGTAGAGCTTTGAATTATAGGTATATCTTGAGTCATTTTTATAAAATAACGAGCACACAGAGTAATGTAGGAGGGTTTATATGCCACCACTAATGATTGGCGTAATGGCAGCAGGAGGAGTCATGTCTTCCATGGGGCAAGCAGACGCTGCAGCACAACAAGCAGTTAACGAAATGGCTGCCTTCCGACAGAATGAAAAGAATCGTACCCATGAATGGGCTAACCAGTCATGGTTCCAAGTTCTACAGCAAGCTCAGAGATGGGCTACTAATAAAGCTATCGTAAAGGATGCTATTAGTACAAGAGAGAAAAATAAATTCTGGGAGAGAGCAAGGCTAGATAACACAAGATCTACCATGTCTAAGAATATGGTTAAGGGTTATAACGATCTTACTTCAGTATTAGGAGGAAGGTTAGGAAAGAACTCAGCTACCTCAAGAGCTTTACTAAGGAGTACTATGCAAAACTATCACCAAGCTCGACAAACACAGAATATAAGCTTATCCTTAAAAGATAGGGCATATGATGATCAGTATCAAAAGGCTATTAACAAGAGAGACTTTGGGTTTACTCCTGTTCAAGAGTTTAATTTGAATCAGTACTATGGGGCAGACCCAAATCAAGTATATAAAACTACACTTATGCAGGGCTTAGGTCAAACTGCTATGGGTGTTGGTAGTGCACATATGAGCTTCAAAGGTGCAGGTGGGACATACTTCTAATGAGTCTAGACTTCCTAAAGAATCCAACTGTTAAAACCATGGTTGAACAACAGTATAATGATCAGCAGCTAAACAGAACAATGGAATATCTTAAGGACTATAAGGGTTCTGATGTATTTAAAGATTGGCAAAGGGATGTACCGTTTGATATTACCCCAGAAAATAGAGAATCGTATTGGGATATATATAACAATCTATCTCCACTGGGTGTTAAAGATACTGAAAATGCTTTTATTAAATCAGTACAATTAGATTTAGATAATGCACCGACACCAGCAGAAAAACTATTCATACTTAGGGATGGTCAATCTATCTGGAGTGATAATGTATCTGAGTATTTTAAAGAACAGACTGATATTTTAGGTGGGTATATAACTGCAGATTCTTTGAATAAAGGTCAAGTGGCTTATGAAAAGGATTTCTCTAATAGAGTAAACTCTTTATATGGTAGAGGTGTAGAGCTAGATGCAATGGTATCTGAAGCTAATCATATTAAAGATGGTATAGAAATAGAAAAGTATGGGATGTGGGATAACGCTTTAATACATAATGGAAGATTATCTACTAAAGACGTAGATGGTAATATTACAATGGGTGCTAATGCTGGATTAGATCTTGACGAGAAAACATTACCTGCATGGGATGAACAACTAGAGGTATCACGAATTGCTTACAATACTTTAAAGAAGGTTATACCAACAGCACTCAGTATGGCTCGTTATAAATTCTTAGACAGTAAGAAGAAAGCAGATATAGCAATGCTCAATAGTGCTGAGAAGGGTGAGCTAAGTAAGGAAAATATTATACCTGCTGTAACTAATATGTTAGTATATAAAGATTCAGACACTGAAGACGTAGTTCGTAAGGGAGCTAAAGGAGCTTTTAAACATGCTATGCCTCAAGAAGTTCATAAGATAGGTGGTAAACTTATAGCTGGTATTATGAATGCTACTATGAAAAGAGGATATGATATATGAGAAATATAGACCAGAGACGAGAAGATTCTAATAGACCTATAGATATACCTGATATAAATCAGAAGGTAGGTATAGAGAATGTAACATTTTCTAGTGCAGACGCACGGTTTCTAGACTCAAATAGAAATAGATATGTCTCTACTATGCCAATGCAGATGAAGGGGTTGGAAAATTCTGAAGCCCGTTTAATGTATGATATGTATAAAACTATGAGGGGTACCCTTTTGGAGGGTGGCAAAGCTTGGATGCAATCTGTGGCAGCAAAGCAAGCCATGGATGACCCAGCGTTGACTGCGAGGTATGAGATGGAGGCTCGACGAGACGCTACCATGAAAGAGTTTTCTGAGATAGATCAAGCTGAAGTAGAGCCTAGATGGAGGTCATATAATCGTGATACTGCTAGGGGAACAAGATTTGAGAAAGATAAACGAATAATAGCACAAACAAAACTAAAGAATAAAACCATTGAAATTGAAGAGAATGAGACCTTATCTGCGGCTGCAAAGACTGCGGCAAAATTGAAACTACATAAGGAGTTTTTAGATGAAGCAGGATATTAATCCCATACTAGACGACATCTCCCATATCTATTGGGGAGATACTGAAGAAACGGTTAGTGCATTAGATAATATTAGAGATGATTTAATGGATTATCCAGTAGTACCTAAGTCGGAAAGTATGTCGTATGATGTTACTGATAAAGACACACTCTTTTCTTTATCTGAAAAGATAGGGGTACATCCAGAAGATATAAGCGAACTTAATGATTACAGACAAGTTAAACCAGGACAAACAATAAATGTACCTCCTACAAAAATGATCTCTACTTATCAAGGTGAAACTATGCCACAAAACTTTAGGGATGCCGTACCTTCTTTGGGACCGCCGCCAAAATATACTCTATCTCCCTCAGGCGAGACCATTGTACATCCAGATGATTGGGGGGATATAAGTGAAGCTGCTAATCCATATTATACAGCTAGAGAACAGTCTAATATGGCAGGTGAGATATTTGTACCAGATAGTTTTACTGACTATGATCAGACACATCCAGAGGCTACCTGGGAAATAGAAGATCCACTAAAGCAGATTAGATTGTTACAACCAGATATTAAGGTTGGTGCTTTAAGTACTTTGCTAGATGTTAGTTCTCTAGTTCCTCTTGAAGACGATATGGCACAAGCACTACGAGCAACTAATGATGCTAATCGTAGGCTTGAGGAATTTCAAAAGAGTATATATCAAACAGCACTCACAGATGGTACCTATCCTACAGATCAGGATGGCACTCCAGTTGGATATGATTCTCAGGAAGTTGCGGATCGTATACAAAGCGATCGACACCTTATACCTATTTCTGATAGAGATAAAGCTGAACATGCTGCTTTAGTAGAAGCTCTTGATAGAAATATGACACATTACTTTTCTACAAGATCCGGATATTCGTCTGCCCATAAAGAGCTTCTTTCGAAGTCGGTACTAGATCGAAATGTTCCTAAAGGATTACGTATAGGTGATTTACCATATATAACACCATATAATTTCTATCGGGCAATGTATAAAGCTAGCAAAGTTGACTATGATGACGGTTTGAAAATCTATCAGAACAAAGTTAATAAACTTAACCCCAAGCAGAAAGAAATATGGGAGACAATGTTTGGGACTCAAGAAGGGCTTCATAATAAAATCCACGTAGCAGTAATTCCACATGCTGAGTTGATGGGTAAGTTTACAGGAGTATATGACGTATTCGGTAATATGTTATATGAGAAAAACAGACCCCATCTAGGTAAGGAATATGTAATGGATATTACAACACTATCACCTAGAGAGGTAGGCTATGCTGATAAAAGTCTGTTCATGCAACAAGGTTATCAAGAGGATCCAGAAACATTTGCTGAAGCTATAGGAGATCAAATACAACAAGCTGCAATGCAAGATATAGAGACCGATCTATATGAGCCAACAGATCCACCATTTAAAGGTAAGATAAAAGATCTTGACACAGACGATCTACTGATATACCCAATGAGAACGGACCCCTGGATCGACCATCGAACCGGCAAAAAGCTTAGACATACCTATGCAGAATATCCTCAACCTACTTATTGGGAGTCAGTTGGAGGTCTTGGTACACAAGATCCAGCTAGGGTGCAAAAACAAGACTTACTAGGATTCGGAACAGATACTCAAGTCTTTTGGTTTCATGGTGAAGAAAGAGTAAATCTACCTGTTGCTGGTCATGAAATTGGGGGTCATGGAAAACAGGTGAAGATCCCTAGTGCCCCACTAAGACCTAGACCTGATGGATCATTTGAAAATAAATGGGCTTATAGGTGGCATGAAATAGGTGCAGAGTGGTCTGAAGCTGTAAGGAAGTATAGAGTGCAGCGTGGTGATAATACCTTAGCTCCTTTAGATCTTAATGATTTTACTACTTACCTTGAAAACAAGATTGTTGCTCCTCCCTATCCACTTCCAGAAAATATAACTGAAGTTTATGAGGAGATTCTAGATATAATGCGTAGCTGGAGTGATGAAGAAAAAGAAGCACTTAGATATATGATTGGTCACGCAGATGAGAATAACCAAGTAATGACAATGTCAGCATAAAGGAGAATAGTAGTGACAGATGTACCTCGCAATGAACAGTCTATGATAGACCCTAGCACAATAAAAGAATCCCCAGAAGTCGAAGAGGTGTGGGAATCATCTTATGATTATGATGTCTTTACTTCTGGTAAAGGGTGGGGATCTGTGGAGGTATCAACTGAAGGTCGTGGTAAATATTCTCAACCTACAGCTGAAGAGATAAGAGAGAATAGAGGAAGAAAACTCCATTACGGATATAACAGTAAAGAAAATAGATTGATGTGGTCACCTATAGATAAAGTTCCCCCGAAAAGTGATTACATTCCTAAACCAGATATTACACAAGAAGAATTAGATACTGCAATAGATTCACTACAACAAAGATCTAATCATATAAATAATAGACTAGAGCAATCCTTAACAGGAGATTCTGTAGATACAGATGATGGTATAACTATAACCAGCAACTGGATAAATAAAATGATTGATGAGGTTAGAAGTAGACTATCATCATCAGGTAAAGTAAATGAATACTTATTAAACCCATTTTATACAAGACCTGACAAAGATGGAAAACCTGAAATACCTGCATTACAGGATCCGTTATTTAGAGAGATACTAGCAGACGGTGCCTTAGAAGCACACGAAGAAGAATTATTTAAGAAGTATCTTAAGGAAGGGACACTATCTTCTTACTCTACTATGGAAGGTGAGTTTGTTCAGAAAGTAATTCCACATCCAGAAATTGCTCCTCGTATGAAAGATTATAATTGGTTATGGAAACGATATACTGAACATACTAATAAATATAATAATATGAAGTCAGAGGTTGATGCAATTGAAAGGGTTATTCGCACAGAGTTAGATTCAGAAACTAAAGATTATCTAATGGAAACACTAATAGATAACTTTGGATGGGTTAGAAAAGACTTTACAGATAGGGGTATTGTATTAACTGACTATGCTCGTAGTATTATTGATCAGAATGAATGGAATGATACAAGAGAAGATATGGATGATACATCCCTAGTCTATCCAGACGGATCTTTTGTTCCGGAGGGTCATTATTATGACACAGCTACCGATACGTCTATACCTATTGAAGATTCTAATATAAAAAGAGAATTAGGTATTGTATTTAATCAGGAAAATGTACCTGAAGAAGTTGTTAATAACTTTAGGGAACTTCCTGATACACTACAAGCTTTTATTATGAAAGACCAGACATCCCTAGTCTATCCAGACGGATCTTTTGTACCAGAAGGATACTATTATGATATTGAAAAAGATCATACTGTAACTATATCAGAAAAGGTGGACCAATATAGGAAAAACTTTAAACATAGTAAAGAAGAATTAGAAGACCTACAAAGATTTTTTAAATTAGCTCAACTGCAGGCTGGTAGAGCGAATGAATTTAGTAGTATGAGTGATAAGGAGTTAGAACAGTACATTACGAGTAGGACGAAAAAGAGAGATGCAAAACTTAAGGGTATTACTATAGGTACTCCCCAGTTTCAGACAACTTTAGAAGCTATTACTAGAAGATTTGACGAAAGGTTTGGTACAAACTACCACACATGGGAAGACTTAAACCAAGGTCTATTAGCGGGTGCATTATCCAGTAGACAAATAGTATGGATTGAGGATATGTATAGATGGGGGATGCAGAGATTGCCAAAGTCTTCTGCTACCGCCACTAATCTATCAAAGATGGAGAAATCATCTTTCGATAGAAATAATGATAGAGGCTTTGACGTTCCTTGGGATCCCAAAATTAAAATGTTACTTGGAGGAATAGATCCTCAAGATTTAGAAACCATTCTTAGTGATCGAGGTGCTACATATAAGAATCTTTGGAAGGAGTTTATGCTACTAGGTAACGAGTGGAATAAACAGAAAGAAAATTATAAAAATATTCTTCTTGGTAATCCAGCTATGGAGAATTGGGATACAGAAATGGTTTCCCCAGAAATGTCTAGATTAGATCAGGTATTGAATAATATGTTCCTCCCTATTGAGCAGATGTTATTTATGCATGCTTCAGGAGAGCTGGGTTTTTGGGAACCAGGGTTTGAACAGTGGTCATTATTTGCTGGTAGAATGTATGCTAAGGAATACGGCAAGCGACAAAGCGGGGCTAGTGATAACTTTAATACACATCTTAAATACGCACTACATGTTATACATACTATGAGTGGAGAAATTACTCCCGAAGTAACCTCTGCCATGTTATTTCTTTTTGGACTCAAAGCTGGTTCTGAAGAAGTAGATGATAAAGTTTTCATGACAAAAGCACTACAAGCTGCTGGACAGCCTGTTGAAGCAGCGGCAATACTTGGAGTAACTCTAGAATATCTACTCCAGTTATCAGGTGGAGATATGACTTCTCTTGATCCTAATAATATTAATCAAGCAGTAAATACTGTTACTTATGAAATTGCGTCTGCAATATCTGCTGCGTCTTACGCAGCAACTACAGACCGTTTTGCATTAGAGGCATTACTACCTAAAGGTACTATTAGAGACATGACCCGAATATCACAAAATATTAGGTTTCGTACACCAAGTGCTGAAGCTATGGAGGGTGCCTTTGATCCTGAAATAAAGCTGGGTCAGGAACAAGCATACGAATTGCAGCAGACAGAGTATGATGAAATGCTTCGACTTTCCGCACCGTTATTGCCCTCACTTGCAGAAGGTGGTGAAATGCCTGATGTAGAGAGTATAGAAACTTTACTTGTAGAGGCTGCATTGGGCTCTCCTGCAATTGAGTCATTGCTATCGGCTGACTGGGCAACTGACGCAACTAATAGAGAGAAACTATTATATGTATTTAGAACTATGATGTTAACGGAAGAGTCTGCTTTGGCTTTTAAGGGTGCAATGTTTACAGCTTTAATAGCTAACAAGAGAACTCCAATGGCTGGAACAACAGAAAGAAATATGATGCAGATGAAGGATGTCTTTCTATTCTGGGAAACATATTTGAATAGACAGAACACAGCAATCATTCCGTACACATACAGAAATGGAGAGTTTATCCCTGCTACAGCATCACATACTAAAGAATATGACTATTCTAAATGGGCTAATCCAACTGAAGAACAGCCTGATGGTGGGGTATTAAATGTATCTATATATAACGATCTCAATCAAACAAAAGAAACCCAAGCAGAAAATGATGAAACAACAAGAAGAACTATGCTTAGAAACTTTAGCAATATAACAGTAGCAAATCCAAATATAATACAACCAATTAGACCGGATATGATAGGACCTGCAATTAATAAGGTTATGGATACTATTCACGAAATTAATAATCAGGGTAAAGAACCAGTAGGATTAATTGAAGCACAACTACTTTTAGCTTTAGAATTAGTAGAGGGTGAACATAAATTAGATGCGGGAATAATTCCAGTAAAGTTAGCAAAGTTAGCAAGCTTTGTTAAAGCTTTTCGAGAAGGCGACAGACTTAGTAAGATATCTTATGGACTAGAGTTAGGTAGAAGTAAAACAACTGGGGGTATTAGGGGTATGCAACAAGCTCCGCACATTCGAATTAATACGTATGAGATGGAAACCACTTATCAGCCTGGGGGGTTTGCAGGTTTGTTTCTTGAAACTAAGAGCGAACAAAAAATTATTAACTCCTTTACTATACCGTGGATGGCTTTCCATAATGACGACTGGAAAGGAACTACGGCTGAAAAAGAGGCAGGTTTACAGGGAAGCGTTAAAGATTTTATGTTAGTAAGCAGAGAAGATTGGGTTCAAATTATGACAGGTAAGGAGAATATTCCCGCTATTGGTGGGTATATGGAATGGGAAGGCAGAGCTGATCAATATAACGTCAGGGGCTTGAAGAAGAAGTTTCTTGATAAATATGAAACATCCCATAATATCCATAATGGAATATATGGAATAAAGGTAGAGTACTACGGGGCGAATGGTAAATGGCAAACCAACATAACCCGTGATTATACTAAAGTAAGAGTAAGAGTAAAATAAGGAATATTAAATGGTAAGACCAAGACAATCCCCAGCAGATTATTTACCCCCACTACCGGGACCGAGCCCTGATGATATGTTTCATATGGGGTCACTAGATAGGGAGCTAGATGCAGGATATTATTCAAAGATTCCTGAAGCACCACTAGAAGCGTGGGGTGAGGATACTCTATACTCATCGAAGACTATACATGAATCTCAAAAACCCTATCAGGTAGAATCTATTAATCTTGCGACAGGTGATTATCAAATAGGACCCCTGTCTTTACTAGAGTCTAATAGATTAGGTATGGCTTTAGTTCATACTGGTGGTATGTGGGGTTCAAATGCACAAAATACAAATCTTGTTGCATCTATGATGTTTGCTGGTAGAAGAGAATTAGCTGGTACATTTATGGCACTAGATGAGGACATGGAAAAAAACTTAAAAAACTTCATAAGTCCTCTCGCTTATAGTAACTGGCTTAAAGGTGTTAATGTTCATCTACCCGAACTTGATAAGCCAAGTACCTATATACCAGTTAGGACACAACATTTCGAACCTATGTTTATTGGTGAAGCGTGGGAACAGTTTAATCCAAACGATTTATTCTTAGAAGAACCACATCCAGATTACACACCAGATAAGGCTTGGGCTTTGATGTGGGAAAAAAATCCTGGATTTATGAATAGAATCTCTAAACTCGGAGCTAATGAAGAATACTTTGCGGATGCTAAAAACGAACATGAGTGGATGCATAATGCCAACATGTTGATAGAGCTAAACTATATAACTAAGAGTAAGATGTGGAGTGACGATACTTCTTGGTGGGGAAAGAATGTAAGTGGACAGTTATATACCTTTGTTGTAAGCGGTATCTTAAATGAACCAGATATGGTTGGAGAAATGCTTGTAGGATTACTTCTTACAGCCGCCACTGCAGGTATTGGTGGTGTAGCCCTTACTGCTAAAATAGCCACTTATATGCGCAAGGGTGTTAAGATAATGGATGAGCTTGCCGAGCTTCGGACATTTGTTAGTAAGGTATTAAGAATGTCTAGGGTTACAAATTTCCTACCGTCTGCTATTCCTCATACGTTTATGACACGGGGTGGGAAGGTAGCTCTAAAGTCTAGGTGGTTTAATCCTTTTGCAAACAAGGGTCGTAATATCTTTATGGCTAATGCAGCTGAAGGAGCTCTTACAGGTACTCTTGCAGAAATTGGTAACCAACGAAGAAAAATAAATTGGGAACTACAAGACGAGTATGATTGGGAAATGGTAGCATGGCAGGGCGGTCTTGAGTCTATTATAACCCCATTCATTAACCCCGCATTTGTTTTGGGAATGAAGGGTTTACAAAGAGGTAGTATGAGAACTATGCAGTTCAGTAGTCAGCTTATGACTGAATTGACTGGTACTGATATAGATCTAGGAGCTAAGCTTCCAGATGTTGTAAAGAATATTGTAAAGGTATGGGGACAACCAGAATCTGCAACAGATAGAATTACTCTAGATATTCTTGGTAATATGGCTTGGAAGAATTTAGAAAATATGTTAGGCTCTTTAGATGCTGATGGTAGAAAAGTAACTGGTCAAAGACTTGGTCAAATACTAGCTATGTTACTAGAAGATGGTAAACTAGACTCTCTACAAGGTCTGGAAACGACTCTTGAACTAATGATTAAAGAGGCTACTGTAAGAAAAGATGATGGTACTACATATATTGATCATAAGAAAATGGATCTTCCAATGGCAGTAGCAAAATTAGCCGCTATTGCAGCTAAGAAAAGGGGTCTGACAGCTGATGAAATAGGAACACACGAAGCTACAGCTTTCTTCTTTATTCATGGAGAAAGAATAGCTTCAGAGAGAAATAAGAAAAACATAAAAAGGAAAGACGGTTCAGAACCTGTAGGAGATAATAAATGGACTGCTCCTGATATTATTACAGAAGCGCTTGGCGGTACTGAGATAGATATTGCAGTATTCTTTGACGAAGCAATGAGAGCTGAGGTTGATGAGGAGTTGACATTAGGGGGTTTAGATCCCAAGTTTGCTAGTAAAAGTCAGGTTGCTGCAGCTTGGGAAAAAGCTATGGTTAAACGTGGTGCAACATTTGCAAAACGTGCCTCAGCAATAATTGATGAACAAGAGAAACTTATAAAAGAAGTTTCTGAATTAATTGAGGCAGCTAGACAAGCACTGGATATACGAGAAGGTGATGCTAGTTATTATATGAATGAACTAGTAGCTTCGGATCCTGAGCTTAAAAGAAGATTGGTAGAGTTAGAAAACTTTACTAATGATTTGCAAGCATTATTTAATCAGATATCAGAAATACGGGCTTTAAGGGAAAGTGATTTGCATGTTAAAGATCAAACCCAAGCTAATTCAATGCTAGATATAGCATTAACTTCTGATCGCGTTGGCGGTATGATGGCTAGATTAAAATTAATAGCTAAGGCTTTAAATATAGATGTTAAAGGAATTAGTAAAATTTCAGATATGGTTGCTATACTAAAACAAAGAGTTTCACAGGATGAGAGATTTGATTTAGAAGCATTCAAACCACTAGCAGAGCACCTAAGTTTAGAGCTTAGTGAAAACCTTGCTGTAATAACCGAAGAGCAATCAAACTTAGAAAAGGTTCTTATAGACAACCTATTTAGAACAATTGCAAACTATCATAATGTATATAAAAACTCAAGTCCACATGTTATAGACCAAACCATTGATGGTGTGAAGATTGATCGACAATTCCAAGCAATAGTTAATTCTATTATGAGAGTAAACGACTCTAATTATGAGGTACTGAATATAGATAACATGACCAATACTGGTGAGTGGAATGTTACTGAATCAGGAACCAAAACCGATACTACAGAACCTATATTTCTTACCGATAAGATTCTATTAAAGGATAAAAAATCCGGAGATGTTTTAAGTAAAGGCGAGGGCACCATCCACCATGTTGAAGCACACTTATTAGATAAGGCTGATCCTCGTCATAAAGAATATGTTCCTCCGCCCCCACCACCGACAACAGGTGGACACCCATCAACACCGCCAAGTAAGATTAATGAACTAAGAGAGAAGGCTGGTTTTGAACCTGTAGAAGTAGAACTATCTGGTGATCCAGAAAGTAATTCATTTGTTCCCTTAGATTTTGCTGAAAGTGTCACAGTCTATCAGACTCTTCAGGAATTAATAGCTAAGGCTGAAGAGGCTGGAGATACAAAACTAGCAAAAGAACTTAAAAGAACACTGTCTGCATTAAGATTCTTTGCTGAGAACCATCTAGATACTCTTCCTATTACTGAAGCAATTGTTGATATACAGACAAAAACATTAGCTATTACAAAGAGAATGAATGAGATAGATGAAGAGTTTATGAATAATGAAAAGTTTAAAGCAAACTATCAAATAGAAGCAGATGCTCAAGTTGTTGCAGTATTATCTACAAGAATAAAGAACAGTGCTGATAGGGGTAAGATTAAAGAAAATGATGTTGTTCTTGATACAGAATCACAGGAAGCATTATCTTCCTTAGAAGATAGCTATAAGATTAAGCCTAAGAAAGGTGTATCTCATTGGAAGAGATTAGCTAAAATTAGAACCATGCTTGAAAAGAAATCTGCTAACTTTGGGGCTAAATACTTAAAGGCTAAAGAAAAACACAACAAAGAGATTACAACCCATAGCGATGAGATAATGAGACTTAAGGAGAAACAGAGATCCGAAATTCACAAAATAAATATGCGTGTTATTGAAGCTCATTTAGGAGAACATACAGGTCTAACTCTAGCTACAGGTAGAGAAATTGCAGAACAAGTAGCAACGCACCAACTTAAGTTAGCTAGGAAAGAAGCAGATTGGAAATTCTTTTGGGAAGAACAATCAACAATGACCTTAAATGATTTTATTTTTCAATATCTTAATAACAATCAATATGTAAGAACGAGAATACTCAAAAAACATGGTACTAAAGAAGAGGGTTATACAAAGAAACAGCTACAAGAATATTGGGATCAGGCTATAAAAAAAGAAAAAGAATTAATTGATCGTCTGCATGTAGGTAGAATGATGGCTACCCAAAGAGTTATTAATAACCTAGCTACTGAAATCCTAGAAGAGAAGGGTGTTACGATAGATAACTGGAATCCTGAACATAGGTTTACTCTAGATACATTACCAGATCAAAGACTTGCAGCACTTGCTGCGGGTGATGGGGTCACATCTCATATAGAAACAAAACTAGAAGCAGTAACCTTATTAAGTCAGTTTGCTAGAAGAATTATATATATGCTCAACACTCCGAGATGGAGTGACGAAACAACACTGAAGTGGGATAAGGTTAAAAAGGCATTGCCACCGGGTATTAAAAATCTTCGGATAGAGATTGTATTTGCACATGCCCTAACTCCTGACTCTAAAAATAAAGCTAATACAGAAATGCTTGAGGTGTTAGAATTAGAGTTTGATGTTGAACTACTAAAGGGAGCGTTAGCGGATCTAATAACATTACTAGATCCCGCAATTAAAGAGCAATATAAATATACAGCTAGAATGATTAGAGAGGCTCAAAAAGATCCTACCGATACTCATAGTGAATACAGTTGGTATGCAGCACAGAGAATTGTTACAATGTTATGGGATGCCATGCTACCCGCTTATCGAGACGAGTTCTTAGCTAATGAAATCCATCCGGATCATATAGGTCGAGGATATAAACTTGTACACAGTAAGGGAGTTACTACTAAGTGGGGAACTGAGTCTGATTATATTATTGCGGTAGGAGAAGAAGCTAAGAATATGCTTTTAATCTTACCAGAGGGAATAAGAAAGCTTGCTCTTGAAAGGCTTGGTATTAAAGAAACAGCTATTATTGCTGATATAGATCCCAACACACTTTTAACAGCTATGGCTAGTTTTATGCATAAGAAAACTGCAGCGGATTTAGCAAAATATGGTAATGGTACAGAGGATTACAATTCAGCCTTTACTACTGGTCGGGGTATAATTGAAATTGTTCTAGATAGATCACCGGGTACTATGAGACGAGTAGTAGATAAGTCTGATCCTGAAGGTGTTGTTGATAACTTTACTGAACTTAATGAAACTAGTAAAGAATCCGCAAAACGATTTAAAAAACCAGAAAAAGAAAAAAGTAAAGTTCTATTACCTCCACATACAGGTGATATAAATATGTTTGGTCCTCTAGAAGAGTGGGGACTTATACGTACCCTTGAGGATGAAGTATTCCGTAATAGAATTAAATTCTCTGCACATGTAGAGATAACTGATTCTATCAGAAACCAATGGGCTGATCCGAACAGAGTGTCTAATGTTAAAGAAGATGATATGTTTAATGTTGGTCGAAGACTTCCGTTTAGACTTACACCTTATATTAATAATAGACTATATAAAGGAACAACACTGGATCGCCAAGAACTATTGGAAGCTTTGTTTACAGTACAGTTAGATATGCCAGCAGTAGTACAGTCATTTATTTATGATGCTGTTATTGGACACAGACAATTCTATGCTAGTGAAGCTAAAACTACTAGTGAAATTATTACTACTGGTTGGGATACAGTGATGCCGTCAACTAACTTGGCTTGGGTGAATATCCTACAACAGTTGAATCCAGAGCTTCTTCAAGCAGAGAATGTAGACTCTCCACTTGTACAACTTGTATTGGAAGAGGCATTAAGATGGGAAAACCAAACTGATCCTGATACTGGGAAGACAAGACCCTTCAATGAAATTATTAACCAATACAACTATGGAGATCAATCATGGCAAGGTGCTCACCTATTCTGGTTTCTCAATCGAAAAGGTGATGAGTTTATAGCTGAACTACAAAGGATTCATGATGAAGGAGAAATGGGTTGGAATGAAGATCTTGAGGATAGATATATTACAACAGCCGTGAAGTGGATACATGAATTATTATCTACTGATAAGGATAGTAGAATGGATATCTTTAGAGACTTATTCAAAAAGGTTGGTATTACTGAAGATACAGACTATGATACTATCCGTACTATGCAAGAAGAGGATGGCAATCGAGTTAAGATACTAAGAGATGCTTTATTCAAGCCTGGTCCTTTGATGACTTTATATGGTGGCGGTAAAGAAGCACAGATGGTTTATTATAAAGGCGATGGTCGAGTAGATTTAGTTAGATTAAATGAAGAATTAGACGTTGCTATAACTTTAAAAGATATAGAAAACTTACAAGACTTTATGTTTGGTGGTTTCATGTGGGAAGGTACAACGATATTGCATGATGCTATGGACTATAGTGTCGAACTAAAGAGAGCAGTATTTAAGTTATTAGCTGTCGAAGGAACTGGTGGTGCCCGTAGTCAGGCAGCAATAGAATCTGCTAGAGCGGGATTACAGAAAATTTCTGATGATGACGGTGGAGATTATGGTAGAATGCTGATGAGAGCTAGTGATGCCTTAGTTCTTTTACGAGCTAGAATAGCAGATATATCAGAGTTTACAGAAATTCCCGTAAAAATTATTGAAGAGAGATATGCTACAAGATTAAGGTGGGTTAGAGGATACCTGAAAAAGAAAGCTAAAGCAAATGAGTTGGTTGATGAATATGATATGGCAAGACTCAATGAGTTTTTATTAGGGGATCGTTTGGGTTGGAGAGATGTAGAAAACTTACGAGCACAGAACCTACAAAACTCTGTTGCTCATTATATGAACTTAGATCATATGCGTATTCAAGCACGGATGGAAGGCTATAATTTTGATCAAGACGATACTATGGGTCTAGAAGAGCTAGCCCTTTACTTTACACAGATGAGATCACATGATTCAAAACGGTGGTATCATACTGTATATGATGCTATGAATGTACAGCCAGTTAATGTTTCAGCGTCTAAGATTGCTACTGTATATGAAGGTATAATGAATACAGATAGATTTGCTGCTAGAGTAGAAGAGCTTGCTAATGATCCTGACGATCCGAAAAGTACATCTCCAGAATTCAATGGTATGTCTCAAGCCGAAGTATTTGCTTTATCGGAAATGCTACAAGAAGAAGGCGGAGCTCCCTTCGGAATGTGGGATATTAAAGTTAATAATTACCATGCAGCTAAAGAACGGTTTGGTGCTTTAGATGAACGGGGTCAATTTATTAAAGACGCAGATCGTAAAAAATGGAAGGTTTGGGCAGAACGAGAAATTGAGGATGCACTCCTAAGAGATGAGATGTTATACGAAGCATCATATGGTCCATTAGCTTTAACTGAATATGAGCAAGGTGGAGTAGTAACTACTAAGGGTGGAAGAGAGTTTGATATATTCTCTGAGATGGATCCCGAAAGAATGTATGGTACTATTGCACAAAGATGGCATACTGCTGATAAGGCAGCAGAGGTTGAACATAGACAGATAGTGAATCTTATTAATAAATATGAAGCATTCAGATCTATGGGTACAGAGACTGAGGCAGCAGGTCGTCAGATTCTAACTAGAGTAAGCCAGTGGAGTGGTATCCCTATTGATCTTCTTCCTACCATTAAAGAGCTGGGTATTAGAATTGGTACTAATAGATATCCAGTAGAATCACCTTATACTAGAACCGTTAAACCTTTGGGTGACGAGACTCACGATGTAGATGACTTCATTGGAATTCAAACTGCACACCCTGGTGGATATGCTGCAATGAGACCCGCTATTAAGAAGGTAGCATGGGATCAGGTTGGATCTTTAGCTCTCCGTAAATTCTATTATGATCGAAAGATTAATGATCTAGAGACTAGAATTAATCCATACTTAGATCCAGCAATAGACCCCTCAATACGTCCAGTTGAATCCCTAGAAAATATTTTACCAGAGCACAATAGAACAGACTTCCCTATTCTAAGTGATAAACAAAATATTCTTTATCCAGAATCTTTAAGGGGTTTCGAAGCAGAAAACTTACTATCGGGTAGAGCCGCTACAGTGCAGTCTATACGATTTAAGCTAGAGGAAAAAATAGATATATGGGCAAGAAATCAAGGTTGGGATATTCAGTTTCTAAAAGAACATAAAGAGTTATATCTCTCTCTATACTATATGATGAAACTTGATGACATGTTTGGATATGTGGATTCAGGATATAGACCTCCAGAATATGCAGAAGCATGGAATATAATGAGACAACTAGAAACCGTTGGTCGAGCTACAAGAGCTAATAAGCCTGGTGAAATGTTTAAAGCTAAGTATGATATTATAGAAAAGATTAGAAAGATATATAGAATATCTCATGGTATGCTTACAAGAACTAGATCTATGATAGATTTACATGATAAGGGTGCTGTATTAGGTACTGTATATGTTCCTGGAAAAGGTAAGATGACTTATGAAGAAGCTTTAGTATCTGGTATACTAGGTCCTAATGCTTTAACTCCTGCTCTAGAACTAGGTTTACAAGCTGCTGATCTAATGGTACTTGATGCTGATAATAATCTTGGAGAATATATAGCCACAACCGAAACCAAGGAAGGTACTCAAGTTATCCAAGGTATAGATAGTAATATGTTAGTTACAAAGCTTCCAGAACAGTTTGGATTAGATACTATACTTATAAAGATGTTAGAAGATACTGGTAGATTAACTAAAGAACAAATAGCAGGATACGAAGCTGGCTCTTATAAATCTATTATAGATCCGACTGGTAAGAATGGAATAACTAGCTATGAGCTTCTGGGTTTTGTTCAAGAAGTATTTAGAAGAAATAGAGAAGACAGATTGTCTAACTATGATTTAGTAATCTTTGAGGTACGTGAGGAATCAGAAGGTAGGTTTACTCCTCTTAATATTCAGGTAGCTTCTAGAAGAGATCATACTGGTGTACAGGCTATTGTTAAGAGAGATCCTCTCAATACAGGTATAACTTTAACACCCCGATCCTATATTGGTCCAACCAAACGATTTGCTATGACTCCAGAATCTATATTCCATGCTTTGAATACTTTGGGTAACTTCCATGCTATAGAGATGATGGAGTATACACTAAGAACGGGTATGAGATTAAATGTACGAGAAAAGGTACAACCTGATGGTACTGTTGTGCTTACACCTAGAGAAGCTTTATCAGATCGTATGAGACAGGATATGGGTTTTAGTTTTAGACAAGACAGAAAAAATGAACAGCTTTTATATGAAGCCTTTAGATTAATGTTGGGTGAAGATACTCATATGGATTTAGTAGAAGAAACAAGAGAGATAGATGGCAGTAAAACTAAATTCATAAATGCTCGTACATATATAAATCATAATATAGATATCAAGTTCCATAAAGATGGACCGTCATTCTCTACTAGTGTTCATCGTGCTGCTCTTATATCTCCCTTACAGAGAGTTATGCAGAGGCTAAACTACTTTGGATCTAATAAATTAAATGGTGACTTAGATGCATTTGTTGAAGCTCGTGAAGAAGATCTACTAATGGTTATAGGTACAATGATTCGTAAGCCTGAGATTACAGCAGAAGAGATGTCAATAATTCTACCATTTATTATGGAAGAAAAGGTAATAAAGAAAGATGGAGAGTCTACTCCTGTTCTCGAACACATAAGAGATTTGCAAAGTAGAGCTGAATACTTCCTACAAGAAATTTTAAATGAGCTACGATGGAGAGAACTTTCTAGTACTGTTAAACACCTACATGAAATCAATACCCCAAAGATTGTTGATAAGCGTACTGGTAGGATTATGAATTCATGGCAATCAAAAACAATACCATTTGATTGGATTGCTAGATCTTTCTGGGAAAATGTTAGTGAAGAATCATTTAAGGTAGATTTAAATGAAACAGAATTTTATGAACAAGTATATAAACCACATGCAGAAAAGATATGGGATAGTGTTAAAGCAACATACTCCAAGACTCATCATAAAGATATATTAGATTTTCTTGAGCGACATAAAGAAGAGCTTATGGAATTAAGTTATAAAAATGCTTTAGAAACAATGTTTAATGAAAACCTAGAGGAAGAACCACGAGCAGAATCTGTCTTACTAAAAGAAGATATGGATGCTAGGTGGAGAAAAATACAAGAGATAGATCCTCAGAAAATTAAACAGCTTAGAACGAAAGCGGCATTACTCAAGAGATGGGAAGGTAGTACCACTATTTATCCACACCTTGTACATGTATTAAGTAGTATTGATACGCTTGTTAAAGATAAAGTAATAACCGAACAGGTTGCAGATGCTACCCGCTCAATGTTGGCATGGATGGCTGAAAAAAATCCCCAGATATTTGTTAACATGAAATTTGAATCAAAAGAAAATATCCCAGGAATATATGTAGCGTTTGCTCAAAAGGTAAATCAAGCTGAATCTGGAGTTACCTTCGATGGTATATATAGAAACGATCCTGAAGCTGGGGTAAGATATGAACCAGATGAGGACATGAGAACAACAAAGAATTTGTTGTATCTAACTGGACTATCGAATGAACAAATAGATGCAATGCCTGAATTCCAAGAAGGATGGTTAGATGGTGTGGATGCTATGTCCTATGTTGTAGGATTTGATATGGAAACAACTATTGCTGCTACTCCAGAGGGTAGAGATATTCTTATGGCATCTATAAAATCTCGTACAGATGGAGATGCAAAAGGTACCTATGAAAAGAATCTATGGACAGCTCAACCTATACCAGGATATGCTAATATCCGAAACGAAATAGAAACTATTAAATCAAACCATACACGAATAACTCTGTCTGAAGATGGTACACATTATCACGCTGTTGGTAACCCTGATAAAAAATATGCCCGTGTTACACAGGCTATTAGGGGAGATGTCGATCCTAAAGAAATGAACCAGAAAGCTATGGATATCGGTACTAATATAGATGTAATAGTAAGAGACTTCTTTGCTGGAGAGCTAAAGGGGTATCTGAATTATCATACTGATGGTAACCCACATATAAAAACCGAAGAAATATTTGATAGTTTTATCGAACAACTAGAAGAACTGAAGCAAAAATTTGACCGTAATGGTGATGAAGTTATAGCTAATAACATAGTATTATATAGTGATGAACTTGAAATTGCTGGTACTGTCGATCTGTTAGTATACAATGAAGATAAACAAACTATTAGTATCTATGATATGAAAACTAAACGAAGAGGTGCAAAGGCAGGAGCTGGGCGTAGTGGTTTGTTATATAATGTAGATACAAAATATGAAGCTGGAAGTTATAGAGATAAGTGGACGAATCAATTAAATCTTTATTCCATATTATTAAACCACACCCACAATATAGATACAGAGACTCTTGGTATTATACCAATAGCTGTTGCTTATGATGGAAGAGTGAAGGCAAGAACTACAGATGAACTTACTCTATATGAAACAGAGTCTATCAAAGAACTTCCAGAAGTTACATTACTAGCTAGAGATGAAGGTGCTTCAAGAAATACACTAGCACAAGATGGTGGTAGAATAACTCAAGAGCAAGCTCAAGATATGTTGAACACTCTTGAGATGCATCAGAATCGTGGCGGTAAGGTAGTTACTCATAACGGTAATGAGTTTGACTTATTAACACTTGGGCATATAGCAGATAATCCTAGACAAGCCGCTAGGATTGCATTAAGAGGTTATGATATAATGCAAATACTTATGTATGCTGAACCAGAACCTGGCAGATCACTAGATTGGTTTGGATTAAATGATGCTGGGCTAAATACAATAGGTAGAGGTAAGATAGACGAATCCGGATTAGCTCCACTATATTCACAGCAAATGCTAGGGCAAGAATTAGAAGACCTTACTGGAGAGGTATCATCTGAAGCAATAGCTAAAATCAAAGAGATGGACCCAGCAATGGCTGGAGATAAATTACGCATTTATGTAGAAGACGATGCAAACTTAACCGCAGATCTTCTTGTTGGACTATGGGAAAAGAGTCAATCAGATAATAAAGCTCTTGATATTACTAACGCTAAGGGAGCAACTAGGGTTACTATGCATAATGCACACCCATCTTGGAAGACAGCTTCTGAGATAGACTCTGTTCCAGGATCTGTAAGAAAGTTTAACAACAACGGTTTGATTACACCACGCTCTACACATATACCTGGAGATCCTTCACTAGATCCTGCATATCTTATTGGGTTGGATGCTGCAAAGCTTTCAACAATGGATACAGCTTCTGCTGTTGAGATTATTTTCCATGAGGTTATGGAGGTTGCTATCTTAAAGTATATGAGAGAAGATACCGCAGCGTTTGATAATCTCGTAGAAATGTTAGAACGTAAAGAAAATATAAAACTATTGGAGAGAATGATATTAGCTCAATCTGGTGGTAAGAGCGGACCCTCAATTAAAGCAAGAATGGAATACTTTACAAGTTCGCCAACTGAACTTATTGCCGCCTTTGCTTCATACTATGTAGCCGCTAAAGTATTGGGAGATCCAGAAGGAGTTGTAGCTCCAATTATAAATGATCTTCATAAGTCTTCAGCTTGGAGTAAGCTAAAGGAATTTATGAACAAAACATTTAGATGGGTTGGAGATATCTATAGAGATATGTCACATGTATTTGTTTCATTCATAGATGAGCCAGGTGGTCAGCGTGAGTTTGATGATCTTATGACCCTATTAAATACAGTGTTCGGTCTAGATCAAGAAGGTAATATGCTATTAGATGCTAATAATGATTTATCTAAACCACGTTATTCAAAAGACTGGAGATATGATACGCCTTATCAACTAGCCGAAGAACCAGCAGAAATATTAGAGGGTGGGGATAAAGAGTATCTAAAGAAATATAATAAGATACAAACACTCTCGGATGAGTTAGATGTACTGATGGCAAACGGAAAGGGTAGTTCTAAAGAATATCGAAACAAGAGTCTATTATCCCGTAAGCTTCATGGAGAAATGGTTCAGTATGGATATGTTAATAATAATCCAAAAACCATGATAGGTACTGAAGGTGGTGAAGGTGGTCGTCATGTTCAAGGTCTTACTAGAGGAGAACAACTATCGTGGGAACAAATTATACGTAGAGATTGGTGGCTTGGTAGTGGTCCCGATGGATTAGCTATTCTGAATTCAGGAAACATATATCTCAAGGCAGCCTTTGCGCATATGACAAGTCAAAAAATGTCGGACTATTTAGGAGGGCACCTATCACAGGGAGTGGGTGGAACCGCTAGATGGTTTGCTGATTTCTTTGATAGGAGTGGGGTTTCTAAATATGTTATGGATAATGCAAAGAAATTTATTCTTGCATCTTCTGGTGCAAATGTTACATACAATAGTCCATTTGTAATATCAGTTATACTAGCAAATATGATGGTTGATGGGGCGACTATTACTAGGAGTTCAGTATTACCACACTCAAAGGGTATTGTTTCTGTTCAGGCAGCACATAGAAAAGCAACAGGATTTGAAAAGGCTGTTGGTGATACATTCTCACGAGATGTAATTAAACTATTTGAAAAAAGCCCATACTATAAGAATGCACTTGAGAGTGGAGAAACTAAGGGAGATCTAGTACAGAATCTTCAAACTGAAATTATTAAGATTCTAGTAGATCAAAAAGATAAAAGAGATTATAGCGGTATTGAAAAGTATGATGATGGTATTCAAAAAGGTATAAAGAATCTAGATGCTACATTTAGAAGTTTTGTTAATCAGATATTTGGAATGTCCAAAGAGCAGGGTAGAGCTTATATGGAAAAAGATACTGAAATGGTTCCTTGGTTAGTTAAATCTACAAACACTGGAGAAACATTACATGCTGCTACCCAAAGAACTAGACCTGCACTTAAGAAATTATTTACGGATAAAATATCTTCAGCAAGTAAGGAATATATTCATCCTGTGTTAGCGTATACGGCTGGATTATTACCTAAACCATCAAGATTAAATAAATCATTAGAGATGATGCAAATTATTCATCCCGCATGGTATAGGTTTATTGCAACGAAAGCTCTGTTAAATTATAGAGCTATGGCTAATGATCCTACAATTAGTTTAAATGCTTTCGTAGCTTTAACAATGAATGCTACTGTTAGAAGTGCATGGAATAAAGTTACATCTGATGCTATGTCTGCTAAGGGTGATAGACATCTGATGTGGAATGATCTCGATGGTTTTGCTGTTAAGGATCCTAAAGGAAAACCTTATGATATGAATGAGGTTAAAGCTAAGATACGAGAGAGATATGATATGTTACTTGATGGTGAAGCTCTTGGTGATGATTTTGGTTTAAACAATGTTATCGACGAATTGTTTGATCTCAATAATCATCTAGATCCCCATGATAAAGTTAGATCATTTTATGTTGCTTCTAAGACTAGAAGAAATAAAGACTTCTCTAGTGTAATGGATTTTATTCTTAATACATTCCTAGAGCGAATACACCACCAAGCTTACTTTGTTTATGATAGTATATTTACTCCTAAAGTATCTGAAGCACTAGCTATACCTGAAATTAGAAGTTATTTAGAAACTAACCCCGCTATACTAGCTAGAGCTGTATCTCGTTCACAGGGTCATAGAGCTCATGAGATAGATATGTTTAAGGAGATTACTAACACAAATCTAGATTTCAGTGAACTACTAAGTCTATTTGGGGAGGTTGCTAGTACTAAAGGTAGTGTCTTTAGGATGACAGATGGTAAAGGTAAAGACCTTACCGAAAAAGAACAGGCACAATTATCTCATGCTTTAAATGTAACCTTTAAACGTAAGTATGAAGTACTCAGAGGCGTTGCTGCTAGATATGATACAAGCGAAGATACCTTCGCAAACAGCTTAGGAGAGGGTTCTAACTGGATTGTTAAGTCTGTATACGGTACTAACCTAGCTATGGCTACTTCTGTAGTGGAAGGAAGCATGGCTGGCTTATTAAGTACTATAGGATATAACGATGTAAAGGGGCTTATATTCCCGTTTTTAGCCTATTTAAAGCCCCTTATGAGGCAGGATAATGAGGTTGCTAGGGGTATGATATACGGTCTTAGGCTTCTAAAGGGCGATACAACACCAGGCTTGGTTGATCTAGATACTAGTATACACCCCGCTGATACCGATCTTTACTTCGCCAAACAGCGTAAGAATTGGTGGGCAAGACGACCCGAAGCAATTACACACCACGCTTCACGAGTTAATGAACAACTTAAGTCAATGATTGATTTGCAAATGAGAAAGTTCATGTATGATAAACTTAATAAGGGGCAGTGGAGAGATTTAATTAATCTTATTGCCTCTGGATCTAGAGATGCTAAGACAGGTAAGCTACTAGAACACCTTGAGTTTGAAAAAGATCCCGTTGCTTGGAGAAAACGAGAGGAAGCAAGGGTAATGGCAGCTAATAGGAAGCTTCCTGCCGACCAACAACAGGCAGCAAGAGAAAAACCAGGCTATGACCTAGAAGCATTGCTAGATGATAGCAAAGCTAGCTGGAGGTTATGGAAAAAGCTGGCAACGGAGAGTGGATGGGGAGCCAAACAGTGGAGATCGGCTATGATTGCCGCAAAACACGGTCTTATGACCCACGAAGCTCTAGATAATTTTATTATTATGGAATCTGAAGCCCGTACTATAGCAAAAGCCGAAGGTTACGGGAAGGAGGGGTTCTTTCACCTCTATAAAATGAGACAGTGGACAGAAATGTTTGCTAAAGAAGAAGATGCAGCTGGTATGCTGGATGTATATGGTAATACACGTAATGCTTTACAAGAATTTATAGAAATAGTTATGGTAGCCCCTAATATTCTAGACTTGAATGTAGTCCCAAGTGCTTTGTGGGCTATACTTCACCAATATAGAACATATCCAATCCTATTTACTGCCCAAAGAATTGTTAGAGACTCATCTAACTATGATCCCTTTACCTGGTCTTTAAGAGTTGTATCTAATTTGCTCCTAGATATGCTATATACTCTATTAACAATGGTAGCTGGTGGTTATAGAATACAAGATATGCAAGATGACTGGGAAAAAGAACCTGCGTCAATGATAGCATTATTAGCAACACGGCTACCCATGTTTGGTTTCTATGGTTCAGCTGCATTTGAGCTAATGAATCTTGTTGCATCAGGTAGAAAGGGTGCTGTAATGGCTCCTGTATCCCTTGCAGGGCTTGCAGGATTCCTTGGAAACTTAGTTAATGTTGGTAAATCAGGCATAGAAGCAGCTATTCCAGGTGGAAAATTATGGGATACCGATGGTGATACACAAGACCTTATTAACTTATTAAGAGTCATTCCTTATTTAGGTGAGTCTGTAGTTAGGATGGGACTACATCAAGCACTTCGTAGTAAACAATCCAGAGGTGCTATCACAAAATATGGACAGAATAGAGAGTTTTTCAACTTTGGTCTGACACGAAAGCAAATGATGGATCAACCTAAGTATTACTTAGCAGAGCTTATAGGTGAATTAGCTCCACACCTTATCCCCGAAGATATACAAGACTTGGATGTAGAAGATTGGGTAGCCATTAAATCAGGAGTAGAGTCCCTGCCCCTTCAGCAGCCCGAAGAAGCAACTGGTGTTGATACTCCAGTCGGAACGACTCCAGATCCTGACCCCTTCACAGCGGCAACAGAACGCTCTCTACGGGCTCCGAGTACCCTCGGACTGGGCAAGCTAGACAAATTCATCAAAGCTCCTATGCCGACTCCTAAGGGGATTACGGGAGGAAAGCGAACTTGGGACATACAAGATAAAATCGACTAGGGGGTCGAGAATTTACGTGACCCCTTAATAGGGTTTGGACTGGGGCTGACCCCCCCGTACCCCCTATTGGAACATTCCACTTGGCGCTTGCGCCGGAAAGGAGTCTTATGATTAATTTCATTTTGGCTTTCCTACTAGTGTGTGTTACTACTCTTGTAGTAGTTTCCTTATGTCGTCGACGTGCGCGTCGTCGTGCTACTGATCGATCTTTGCAAAGACTGCTTCACGAGATAGGTTGGGCAGTATCGAACGATGAACGTCGTGCTGACAAGTCTGTAGACCCTGTGGTTAAACACAAGGATACAGAGACATCGCCATCTGATGATTCAGAAATATGGTGGTGATCAACTCCGGTGCCCTCCCGCAAGGGAGGGATGCCGAGCCCTTTCGGTGGTAGAGCTGCCATGACGAGCAGCTGAAGAGAAAGCAACCACTGCGCCATGGATGGTGGGTCGTGGTTGGTGGGCTACGGTTTGAGAAGCCACTAACATTGCGGGGGATGCCGACGTTTGTGCGGCATTCAAGTAGTGGCTTAGGCTAGTAGTCGAGCTCGTAACTGACCTGGTGAGCACTAGCCAAGACGATAAGGACACATCTCAAAGGAGACTCTACTATGAAAAGTCCTTCTTCCCCCGCAAGTGGAGACCCCACTTGCAGCCTACTTCTTCCCGAAGTAGCAAGTATTTTAGATACTTACGGCAGCGATAAGTTACTCGCTGCCGCAAAATTGCTGCGAAAGGGCGGTATGGGTAATCACGATGTGGTTAACCAGCTCGTCAATGATGTAGCCATTCATGCTGGTCTGACTGGTGAGAGTGGTGGTACAGCCGCAGCAGTTGCAGTATTTACCTACTGCAAGGTCATGGCTCGTAAGCATGGTGTTCGTCGCATGACGGACAAAGCACCATTGTTTGAATCTGAAGTGCCAGGTACACGCCGTTTCGTTGGCTCACGCCGACCTGACTGGTCGCTGGACTCAGCATCTGAAGGTTACGTAGGCGAGAAAGTAGCTGCTGTTCTGAAATGGATATCAGCTAAGGGTTTCAAGGTTCATCAAGCTTTTGCTGCTGAACTTCGACTACTCCCCCGTGGAGTTCTTTGTACAAAGCCTAACAAAGACTACCGTGACTTAGATACAGGCGAACCTCTAAGCCAAGCACAGTCAATAGTGACAGCACTAGATTATGCTGCAGAAGCAGGAGATCGTCTCGTATATTGGATCGTCTTTATGGATTTGGATGGACGTATTTATTATGTCGCTCCAATTTCACTGCAAGCTGCAGACGGTGTAAAAGGATTAGTATGCCTACCAGAAGCGAAAGCTCTAACCGACCAAGGTTGGGCTGATCTGTGGTGGAACCACTCAAAGGAGTGGGGAATCCGTGACATGCAAGACTGTCGAGAAATCGTCAGCTCTGGTATCGTTGCGTACCACGCAACTGGTGGCAAGCTAGACGCATACGCCCATGCGATGCACACTGTACAAGCAGACGATACCAATATGTACCAACTACCAGTTGGTCTCGATGAGAACTTCTCATCTGCGCTGATAAATGCGGGACTTTCTGGTTGTGAAACCTCAGCTCAGAACTCTGGTCTCTTAAGGTTACCTGACGGTAGCTATACAGAAGGTTGGAGTAGTACGAGTAAGGAAATGAGTACTGTGGAACTTGTTGATGAGATTCCTGTCGATAAGCGTAAGCCATTCATTAAACCGGGTGGCACCACACTATCTTATAACTCTGGTACAGAAACCGCAGCTCTAGCTTTCATGTTTGGTAAAAAATGTGAATATGCTTTCAAGGATACCTTGCATATGAAATGGCAGGTCTTTAGGAAAGCAGCTAAAAGTAAGCCGCTACGTCTCGTAAAAGCCTTGCTCAACAAGAAGAATACGGATGTTAACGCTCACAACTGCATGATGGTAGCCTTAGAATTCTCAGGTGCCATAGAAGAAGCATTAGATAAAGCTTTGCCAGCAACGCTAGGTAATGCCTCGTTCTTGAATGATGTGTCAGCATCGTGCCAAGAGCAAGGACTGCCGCGTGAATGGACAACTCCAATGGACTTGACTATTAAGGTCCTTCCCTATCGCCCAACTAAAGAGACCATATCTGAGGGTAAGCGAAAAGGTAAATTGGTTACGGTAAGGCTCGCCGCTGGTATTAATTGGACAGAAACCCGTGGTGGTCGCACAAGGTCGACCATGTTACACGTAGCATTTATATTAAACGATGGCGACTTGTCACTAATGCCTCAATTGATTCAGAGTATTGAAGCTGCTATACTTCAAAAAGCCATGTATGATTTGATTCAGATGGCTATAGATATATGGCTGTCTTCTGCCCATGACTGTATGTATGCTCATCCAAATGACATTCGTGTTATAGACCGTGTGTTGAGTAAAGCATTTATGTGGGTTATCAAGCGATTCAACTTGGAAAAAGTCTTCGCCCATGTTGGCGTTGGCGCTGTCTATCCTGATGGCACTCCTGTCGTTAGGTCTAATCGTGATGCTATACTTAATCGAATCTCTAGTGAAATGAATTTGTGTGGTCTCCCCGCACCAATTAAGTAAAGGACTCTTATTCTTTCCCTCTCCCTATGCCCAGGTCAGGTAGGTGAGAGGGAGGATGTAATAGCCCTTGTTGCTATTAGGAAGGAGGTTACTGTTATGGCAGTAAACCCTTACATCGGTACCTTTACTGAACTGTGCTTCAGTAATGGTATAATCTCAATACGGCTTCGTGTCATGTTCAATGATAATGGAGAGGTGTTGTTCTCAGAGGTGGTTTGTATGGAGTCTTCGAAAGACTGCACTAAAGCCCTGCTTGCTAAGTGGCATGCTTCACATCCTGGTGTGAACATATCCTTTGTAGAGTGGGTTAATTTTAGTGACCAACAACCACCTCCTCCTCCAACTACCATGGATTCGCCCATGTTTGGAGGATAACTAAGGGGGATGGGGGAGACCAGGGGGCACAGGATCTAGGTCTTGTGCCCCTCTTTTTTTTATAAGCGACGGTTTATGATGCGTCCGCACTACCGTGCAGACTTGGCGAGGGGGCGTAGGTTCGGGAGTGCGGGCTGTAACCGTGCCGAGGTAACCGACGAGGCTTCAATGGAGTACAGAACCATGGCTAACGATACGAAAGTAGCGAAAGCGAAAGTCTACAGACCCAAGGGTAAGCCTGCAAGGGCTACCAAGGACCTTACAGCAGCTGAAGCACAGGACCAAGCGGACCAGTGCGTTAGTATGCAAGGGACCTACCAAGAGTGGAGCATGAAATCATGCGTAAAACTCAAGAATAGGGCAGCAAAGGCTGGCGTAACGCTCGATATCAATGACTTGTACAAGGGTGCATGAAGCAGGGGGTGTCTGTAAGGGCACCCCTGCTTTTTTCTTTTCTGCTAACACTGCACGACTCTCGCAAGAGAGTATGCTATAGCTCACGCTCTCAAGAGGAGTACAGTGTTAGCAGAAGGGAAGAAAGATATGGACAATCGACACTGTCCAAGAAAAGTGTTGGATGCTGACTTGTGAGGGCGGAACATCCCTAGATCCACAAGGTTCATATCCTAGGTATGAGCAACAACAGCAGTCACAGATTCAAACCACTGTTCCTTCTTGGGTAGCAGCAGAGCTACCAAGAAGACAACAAGAATATAGGTCTGGAAAGGACCCAGGTTCCTACCTCGGTAGGGAGAAGACTGTTGGCAACGACAGTCACTAATCCGAATTAACCTTTCCTGAGGCGCACCTAGTATAAGACAGGTGTGACAGGTGAGACAGATGGGCACTTCCTGCGGGATGCGGTCTGTCCCTGTCCTCATGCACACATGCGTGTGTGTGTGAGGATAGACACTTTTGATGGACGTTATGATAGTCCGTTAGCTTTACACCAGCTAAAGGTGTAGTTCAAGAGCACAAGATGCTAACTCTTGGAAGGCAGAAGTATTACGATCCAATGGATGTGACATGGAGGAAACGCCCAGATATGGGAACACACTCCGTCGTTGAAATAATACACGGTGGTCCCCTCACATCCAACTAATAATCGGGGAGTAGCAGTAAGGGTCTCCGTTCGAGTAACCAAGATATTCGGAAGGACTTTGCATCCGTACGCTTGGATATCTGCTACTTCCCTTTAACTAATGCTCGACGGAGCAGTTCGTGGCTGAATAATCTCTTCAGTAAGGAGATAAGGCACACAGTAGACCGTGGTGGTCTGACCAATGCACATAATGTGTGAGGTCATCCTCGTAACTGAGGATAAGGTGATAGATGGTTGTAACAAATAATATTGCTCCTCTGTCTTGTAGGTAATAAAAGAATCCTACCGAACACAATATACTTTCTGCTACCTGATCAGTAGTGGGACTGGGATAATGCCCCAGTGCAGATACGTCCAAACTGCGACAACAAAGCGGACGCAATATACAGAGTTTTTGCTGTGCTGTGACCTCTCTACAAAAGGTGAGATGCTCCGGCTTAGTCCACCATTGTTTAATAGACCATAAACGGACTACAAACTAACAGGAGGTATCTTATGACGATGCACACAAGAGGACTGGAATCAGCACCCCCAACAGAGATTATTCAACTAATTGATGGGGAATATGTTAAGAGAGCCCCAACCAAAGAGGAACTGGCACGTATGCCTGTACTTCAGATGGTAACAGGATTTACGTGTGACCACTGTGGCAGCACAGACGTAGAAGAAACAGGGCTACATAAGAGTAGCTATGGTCAATGGATAGTAACTAAGTGTGGTAACTGTGATGTTACCGTGATGTACAAGACAGAATAAGGAAACAACAAATGGGAATACAATATCCATATGTAGAGATTGCTGGTGAACCAGAGGTCAGAGGCAAATGCAGAGTCAACCTATGGGCAGGCAATGGTGATTATACTACAGTATACAAGGGTTTAATAAACCAAGAACAACTAAGGGATACGCTGATGCCTATCCTAAAGCAGTACCCTGCCATTAGAGTGAGGGTAACGGACATTAAAGCTAGTGACAAAGACTATCTCCATATCTTTAGGATACGAGATACTCGTGAGGCTGTCACTCCGATACGATCGTTCGTAAGAACACACAATGAGGTACCTAATCCATTCAGAAATCGTAAGCGATACCAGATGGTGAACCCAAATGCAACGGTATCCTTTGAGTCCCTTGACCTATAGTTGGGTCTTCAGTATAGGTTAACTATAGTACAGTATTATAGTTTATAATCGTATTGTAACAGACTTAACTAAGGAACAAGGAATACATGAGGCTACTAGGTACAAAAGATAAGATAAGCATGCACCTAGACAGCGGAGAATGGGCTACAATAGTAGACATAATTGAAGCAGTATATGGTGAGGCAATACTAGGGAACACAGCTATAGAGAACCTGAGGTACGCTTATGGCGAACCATTGGGCGGACAACAGCTAGAGAAACTAGGGAACGCAATAGAACAGTTCATAGAGGACAACGAGTTAGGTCGTGTCGAGATCGGATACCATTCGATAGACACTAAGAGACTAGAAGACTTCGTTTACTTTATAAGACAAGCAAAGGAGTTTATAATAATATGAACAAAAATAAAGACGCATATGAGATTGATGGAAGCGTGGCTATCCGAGAAGATGGATTGATACACATCACGCAAGTAATGGAGGGACAAGAGATTGAATGGGGTATAAAGCCTGTCTTAACATTAGATGAAAGAGAGATTGGTTTGGAGTCCGTTTTAGGATGGCACTATAAAATAGCAATGAATGATACTGAAGAATGGCATACCTGTATGGTCAAGGATAAAATAGATGCTATGGTAAAGCTACCTTCACTGGTAGAAGAACACTACCCATTTGCCTTCCAACCAGACTGGAAAAGTGCTATGAAAGAACTAATCTCTGAAGCATGGGATCATATAGGTTACCCTAAAGATGTGGCAAATGCTATAAAGAATGAGATATATGAACACCGAAGAGAGGATATCCTATAATGAAAGATATATATATCAAAACAAATAACCCAGATGAAGAAGAAGATGCTCACTATCTAATAGGATGGATAGCCCAGTGTGCTATGAAGTATGTTATATGTAGAAATTCTGGTGTCTTTACTGATGAATATGATGACAAAGATAATTGGCTGGAAGATCTAAAGGATGCAACTGAGTCTCTATTAGACTATCGTTGTAACGAACCACCGAAACCAGACCACGTTAGAAAAGGATCATCATCTCAACAAGGAACCTTACAAAGTGACGTAGAATATGACGACGAAGGTCATGCCGAAGATTAACCAGATAATAGAAATAAATATTAGGAGACAGTACAATGGGACTAGATCAATATGCAATGAGTAGATATGTAGAAAAACCTAGCTTCACATGGCGTAAGCATCCTAACCTACAAGGTTGGATGGAACGACTATGGTTTTCACGAGGCAATGAAGGTACCTTTAATACGGTACAGCTTCACTTAGGTGAAGAGGAGATTGAGTGGCTTCGTAGAGACATCGAAGCAGGTGATCTTGCTGGTGAAGATGGTGACACTGAAGGATTCTTCTTTGGTGGTAACTCTGATGAGTACTACAAAGAACAAGACTTACAGTTCTGTGACTGGGCACTAAAGGAAATCAAAGATGGCAAAGAAGTCATCTATGATTCATGGTGGTAGGCTATGACATGGAATAATATGTGCGGATGGTGTGAAGATACTCTTAGAGAACCTGATTCTCCTAATGAGCCTTGTCATAGGTGTAGACCCCTTCCTAGTCCTTTAGATGGACTACCAATGGGTGAGCTAAGTAATGAATGTGTAAGTGAATATTTAGATGATCCTTGTAATGATGATGCGTTTGGGGCTGCTGAAATGGCAGATGAACCGCCATGCCCTAAGTGTGGTTGCGAAGAGTCGGGCTGTCATGAAACAGGCTGTCTCTCTGAAGACTGGGAGGATGACTTATGATAGTATGTAGTGAATGCGGCGGTACTAATATTTCCGAAGGACATATAGCAATGTATGATCCTAATGCTTATAACCAAGACATACCTATTTATGGTGGTTTAGACTACCCTTTAGAATATACTTGGTGTTATGATTGTGATCAAGAAAACGTAGACTTTATAGATGAGAGTGAATATGAATCGAGCGACGAATAAGTTTCACTGTGATCTAAAGAAAAAGGAAATGGATATGAATGAATACGAAAGAATATATAAGAGGTATACCTATGGTAACCTAGTAGGTATCATCCAAGCTTTTGCTGAAGTATGCTCTGATAGAGCAGCAGATGCTGGCTTTGCTTGTGAACTAGGTAATAACTATGACCCTATCTTTAACTTTGAGGAAGAAGACGATGAAGAAATGGTATAGAATAGAATTAAATGTAACTAGTACTGAATTCTCAACATGTGAGTGCTATGTCGAGGCAGAGTCAGAGAGAGAAGCTCATGAAGAGTTTGAGCTGAACCCCGATGCGTATGAATGGGATGACTGGCAGGTTCAGGACAGCGAGATACGTAGCTGGGATGTTTGGAGTGTAGAGCATGACGAGGGGTATACTAAACATATGGCAGAAGAGGAAACTAAAGATGCAGAAGTATGAGTTTACAATAGAAGAACTGAACTGTTATACTATAACCTTAGAGGTTGAGCCTAATGAAGACCAAGATCTCGAAAGAGATAGAGCATGGGATACGTTTAATGCTTTGAAGGCTAGATGGTATGACCATCCAACTATGATAGAACATGACACACATTGTGACATACAAATGGATGGACCAATGGAGACTATAGATGTTAACGATTGAAGAACTAATAATATTACGTGAGGCTCTTGAGATGTACGCTCAGGGTATACTGAACCGTGAGTTTAGTACACAACTACAAGAGATCGAAAGAAAGCTTAATACTATGATGCAATTCCAAGGGAGTGGCTGATGAAAAGAGTAATACATATTAATCAACATGTGATAAGAAAGAATAGTAAGACTGGTGAACGCCAGCCTGTGATTACTTGTAAGACATACAAGGACAACACATACTGTCATGAGCTAGTCATTAATGACCATACCAGGGTGATCTATAGTCCTGATAAACCACTGGCATGTGGTGCTAAGGTATGGATAGAAACAACTGAAGAAGTGGAGTGTATAACATGAAGAAAATAACTGAGCACTGTGACCAGTGTGATGGTACAGATCTATGGCAAGGCTTTGATGTTATGATACCCTTAGAAAAACTACACGATGGTACATTAACTGCGGATGATTATTCCGATGGTTCTTATAATGAATATGTATGGTGTAACGATTGTGATGATGAGTGTATGATGACATATACTAAGGAGGTACCATGCAAGGAGTAAAGAAGTGGGGCATCATGATTGATGGCAAGTGGTGGATCGAAGAGGATGGTAAGCCTAGTATATACTGCCTTAAACGTGAGGCAGAGCAAGATGCTGCTGACTTTAACTCAATGCGTAAGAAGGGTGATACACCCTATCAAGTAAGGGAATACAAGAAATGATACATAAACTTTGTGATAAATGTGGCAAGATGGAATCGGTTGATTTTATGTATCGCTTTGACGATGACATCTACTGCGAAGAATGTTGCATTGCCGATGAAATGGCTTTTGAAAAGAAATGTCGGCATTGGTTACTTAAAAAAGAATTGCCCAATGAGAAAGGTGAATACAAGAAATGAAATTACAAGTAGATGTAGAACTATATGATATAGCTGAAGAGGTATTAGATATCATCGAAAAGAATGGAGATATCGAATTGCTTTGTGATGCTGAGATAACTAGACAGTTCGAGACAATCCAAAAGGAACTCGAAGGTATACTCAAGCAGTACCTTAAGGAACTGTTTGATAAGTACTACCTAGAATCAGGAGAACGCAGATGAATGAATTACAATACGTTCATGAAGAGGATATACGTGAACAAGTGGAAAGTGACTGCCGATTTGACATAGAAGACTATGGTATAGGTTGCTATGAGTGTGGTGATGGAAAATTTACTGATAAAAACCTAAGATTGTCCTTGACATCTCAAGAAATTGTGGTACAATACCCTATAGATACAGAAAGTGTGATCTATACAAGAGTACAAGGATGTTATTACTTTATGG